>Ga0068855_100000697_pt1 | contig 41083 bp, 36 predicted proteins | sample KBSCornC52_FD_66592 | JGI IMG/M metagenome (GOLD analysis project Ga0068855, IMG submission 66592) | Corn rhizosphere microbial communities from Kellogg Biological Station, Michigan, USA - KBS Corn C5-2 | ecosystem: Host-associated > Plants > Roots > Rhizosphere > Soil ...
GCATAAACTTCACGAAGAATTTGTAGAAAGATCTGTCATTCATGTCCAGCGCATTGGCGACAGACGACAAGAATATGTAACCTCCTGCAAGAGCAATGAGTAGGTGTACTGAAATGAACACGGGTAATCTCCTTCTTACACGCTGTCCCCTGTCCCTGCCTTACTTCTTCCTAGAAGGTGAATGAGCAGGAGGCGGGGCGTCCCTTGTGACCAACGCATCAGGAAAGGGAGTGGCGCGGTCTGCTACGTAATTCCTGATGAGATCGGCCAAGGTGCCGTACCTGTAGACGTGCTTGGTTTTGCCATTAGGGTTGGTGTTAGCTTTCTTCTGGGGCTTGCTCAATTGGTCTCCACGCGGGCTTTCACCCATTCGGTCAAACGGTTCATTTCTTTGCTATACGCTTCTGCGCTCGCACCAACTACCGGGCGGTCGTCAATTAGGTTGCCTGTAACTTTGGCGTCAAGCAGGATGCCTAGACATGCCCTGGCGTGACCCAAGTGGTGTACGCCAGAGTCTTCCGCGACTTCCTGGCCTTCCAGCCACAAGTCAATATGCCGCTTGGCCGCGTCTGCATAAATACGGGCGACTACTGCATTCGTGCGCCAGTTATAGGCACCATATTTGATTGCGCCATCCATCATGGCGCAGGCTTCGTGTGCAATTGCGATTGCTGGTACAGAACTAAGACCAACCTTCTTTGCGCCCAGCAAATCCTTTGGATTAGTAGTCATTGTCTCCTGTAGCGTATCGAGTAGGTTAAGCCTGTTTACCAACCGAGTGCAGATAGTCTTCAATGTTGAAGAATGGGATTGCCAAATGCTTATCCGGGTACATCACGACCACGGGGAAGGCAGAGGACGTGAACAATGAAAAGTAACGCTCTGCATAACCTGAGTGGATGTTGAGGGTGCCGGAAGAAATAGCAATGCGCCGATTGTGCCCTTCGTTGTAGATAGACACGCCCGCACGATGGCAGTCACCCTGAATGGCAATTTCTGCCTCGGGGTATTCATTCCTCATATACCGCTTGCAACCTGCGGTAGAGTCCAACATCGTCACCCCTGCGAATTTATGGCTAACCGCAAGTTTGTAGTTCTCTTTGCCTACGAGAATATCGGGGTGTCCGATGCCTGAAAAGAATGGAACCTTTCGGGCGAGAATGCTCTTGATGATGGATGTGCCGGTTGCCTTTTCTTCTCTTTCAGTCGAATGATTTGACCAAAGGGAGAAGACAACCTTGTGCATGATCTCTTCAAGCCACGACTCGATAAACTCAGCCTGCATGAAGGGGTCAATTACTTGAGCACAGACTTCTGCCACGGATCTCAGCTTGATTGCAAACTCGACTTCATCCCCCATTAGGGCGACGAAGAGATTAGGAGTATTTACAATCAAGTCGGTCATCTCGACAAAGCGTGCGTAATCGGTAGAGATAGCGCCAATGTGCTGGTCACCAAAGGCCATGACTGCGATGGGTTCCGTGCCGTCACCTACGCGAATCGCCGCAGTCCGCTGACTCCAAGAGGCGTCCCTGCGGAGTTTCTGCATAGACACGATTAGCGGAATACTGTCGCGCCAGTTGAGACCGCCGACCTTCTTATCCAGATACTCTACTTGTGAAGCGCCTGATACCTGTGGTTCGCTTGACACTGACCCTGCTCCCCTGTTCTTAATGCGTCGTACAGTGGTTTCGCCCACGCCCAAATCTCGCGCAGTCTGTCTCGCAGACGTGCCCGCACTGAGGCAAGCCATGACTTCCTGCTCCACATGGGCAGGCGTTCGATTACTTGGAATCATTATCTCCGCTTCCTAATGTATCGAGTAGGTAACGCGCTGTTAGTTACGACTTGTCCTTGTTCCGCTTGACTTGGAAGAACACCGCAAGCCCGCCAAGTAGTCCCAAGAGCGCAAAGGCTCCACGTTCCTCACCAATCAACGCACTTTGATCCGCTCTTATACCGGCGATCTCCGCATGAATGTTGGTGAGTTCTCTACCTGTGACATCACGGTTGTAATTTTCCTGGTTGGTTTTGAACTCCTGCAAACTCCGTAGTTGTTCGCCTTGGGTGCCGATTCGCTGTTGGTTGTATTCGCTCATTGTCATCGCTACAGTCGGCTGGGAACGAGGTACCTCCTGCGAGTTGGCAGGAGGCTTCCCTTGGAGAGAGAGGAAAAGGGACACCGTAATAAACAGTGTCCAGACGGCTACAGACAAACCTTTGTGCATTGTGGCCCTTTTCAGACTAAATTTTGTATGTGGCGCTTGGTAATTACTGGATGTAAATTTCAAAGCCTTGCAAAACCCCGGCACCACCCGCGCCCCCGGTAGGTGTTCCCCCGGTAACGCTAACAGACGCATGAACCGTGATAGTATTCAGCGCCGTCCCGGTTGGGATCGTCATTGAGTAATCCGCTTCTGCTACGTCAACGCCCGTAGACAACAGCGTGGTATCCACTCCTGCGACGGTAGCCACGATGGTTCCGCCCCAGGATGCTAGGCTGCTTGACGCCGATGCGCTGGCGACTACATGTAACGTCATGGGCGCAGTTGTCGTAATGCTTAGGAAACCAGACCAAATACAACTTCCACTGCTCGTGTTAGAAACCCACGATGGGTAAGACCCAGTGACCCACCAAGTTGCTTTAACAATCGCGTTGGTAGTTATGTCGTTGTCATACGCTGCTGCCGGGGTAGTAGTTGTTGAACTCCCCAAGTCAGTGCTCGTACTAGGCTGATACCGAGGGGTGTAAGATGGCGTGACAATCTTGCCAATTAGCAACCGCCCATAGACATTCGTGTAATCCGCAGGGTTCTGGGTAGCGACCGGAGTGATTACACCGGACGTGAAAGACGGGTCATCGAAGTAGACGCCATAAAGCTGTGACTGTGCCAAGCCTGTCAGGATTGCTGGGCTTGGAGTACAAGCCAGCGCGAGCGACCCAATCGTTGCGGTAAACGGAATGACTGTGATCTGCGCCGTACCGTCCGACAATCCCTGTGCGCTCAACGTACCCGGAGGAGCTACTGCACCGCCCCCGTAGGCGTAGATTGAAAGCGATGTGCCCACAACGTAACTGTCCATTTCGACCCATACGCTGGTTGCCCCGTTTGCCCTCAATGACCTAATCCGCACGTTGTATGTCCCATTTGCAACAACAGGAGAAATGTAACCAATGAAGTTGCCCACATCGCACAACCCTGAATCAGTCCATACCGATGCGCCTGTGAGTTGGTACTGTATCTGTATCTGCTTAACCAAGATGTCCAACGGGGCAGACCACGATACTGCAATTCGCGGGGTCACCGTACCATCAAGCCCAACCAAGGCATAACCCGGACCAGAGTTCAACGCCATGCCCGTGGGTGGTGCAGGCCGGAAAGGTATCTGGTTTGCAACTGGCACATCGTAGGGGGACAATTCTTCTGTGGATGCCCACGCGTACACGCTGGGGTCGGTTTCTGCTACTTCGACCTGAAGCATGATGTACGGAGCCGTGTTCTCATTGCCCTTCTCTACGACTAGCTTTACGCTCTGGACCTCCATCATTTTGTTTACCCACCCGTGAGCAGGGAACGTCATCTGCAAAACATCTGTGGGCTGGAGTTGCCAAGCGGCCAGGGATGTCAAGAATGTTCCCTTACCTTGCTGCCTGTTCCTCAATAGAGCAATCTTTGCAAGCCTCTGTGCCTGCCCAATACTGAGTACGGTATTCAGGCTTAGGTCCATGGGCAGAATGACACCACCATCCGCCGCCAGGAACTCATCCCCGCCTGCATAACCGTGCAACGTGTCGCAAGCGTAGGTAGGGAAGTTGGTTGGTTGGAACGCAAAGGGGAATGTGTTATCCCTTGTGTGGTCATACCAGCCATTCGAGTCATAGAGATTACCAGCGACGTTGTAGGGGTAGTTGGGCGCAATGTATGTGCCGCTCACCCTGTTTACCAACGAGCCGAAGTCTCTATAGGCGTCCCACTTGATATCACCAAGAATCGAATCATCGGTAAGCGTGAACGACGGGCCTTGCCAATAGGCGGGCCAGATGTACCACTCGCCCCCAATGCGACTCAACCTGCCCCCGGCTGCGGGCATCATGTTATTGATTACATCACCCGGAGATACTGACGTGTCATAGTGCCAGTTCAGCGTGTAGCGGGATTCGCTAGGCGTGACTGCCATTGGAATGGACTCATCGCAAACGTTGGCAGCCGCAATGAGTTGGGCGGTGTTGACGCTGCCCACATCTCCCAAACCATACTGCGTGTCTGTAATCGCATTGGCGACACAGAGCGCCCAATTGTTGCTGTAGCCTGTACTGCCATCACGCGGGTCGTAGATATCATTCTTGCCGCGCACTGTAAACCTAATCTCGGGTTCACCTGGGAACGTGTTGGTGTCATAGCCCAGGTTGAGGTAGACATACGTGCAGCCACCAACCCATGGGGTACCACCTGTCGATGCCGCCCATGCGGGGTCGGGTGCCACATCAGCAACAATTACGTCTCCCGGTGCCTGATCCCCGTAGCGAGCCTCACACCATACTTCACTTCCGAATGTGTAGTTCTGTCCGCCCGGTCCTACAAATGTTCCTGGGTCGGCGTACCCGCCGAAGTTGACTCCGTTGCGAGTCGAGTTACCCGGAGAACCTACATTCCAGTGAACCAATCTGCCATCGAGGTAAAGGTTCACAATGCTGTCGCATTCGTGCCCTGCGAGGACAATGACGTAGTTGTAGTGGTTGTGGCTGTCTCCTGTGCTGCTCCTGTAGATTTCGACCCCGCCCACCCGCTGCTCTCCGTAGATGATCTGACGGTAGGCTGCGGCTTGGCGTGTCGTAATGTTGGTTCCACGATTGCTTGTAAGCGCGTCTGCAAGCGCCCCCAGTTCCATACTTACGCCGCCAGCAGCGAATGCAAAGAAAAGGGTATTAAGTGTTTCGGGAGCAATAAATGGTGCAAGTTCGGGGGCAAAGATGAAGATACCGGCAGCTACCCCCAAAAGGGCAGCGCCTTCAATGGCCTTAGACACTTAAACCCTCCACGCCTTCTGCACATTGGTTATAGGCAGCCGAATCAATCCAGTTTCCCCGACCGAGATAACATCCCTGCCATTAAGGTGAACCAACCCAGCGATAAGCGTTCCTTCGTTGTCTACGATGACGAGATCCCCACGCTGTGCCTTCAAAGGGTGGGCGAGTTGTTCCATTCCTGCCTTTTCTGCACAGTATGCAGCGGCATCGGTAACAGTGGTTCCACCTGTAATCTTCTTGATAGCCTTGAGAGCGCCTGGAAGGTCTGTATATGTCCCTCTAAATTCGGCAGCCACGTCCACGCCAGTCATCGCTAAAATGCCCTCCGCAGCAAAAAGGCAGCAGTCAAAGACGCCGAATTTGAAAGGGCTGTCGGCTGTATTGAGTAGGAAATCGTGGTATGCAACCGTGTCCCAGTGAGCAGAACGAGTTAATGCCATATAGTTTAAGCGACCCTTTCTAGCGGGAAGTTCAAGCGGGCTAGTGTACCGTGGTAATAAAGTGCGCCACGGTCATAGGCGCGTGCTGCATCTTCTGCCGTCTTGTGCCTGCTACCTAAATAGTGCTGAACGTTCTCGAAACGAACATTAGCTTGCCAGTAACCGCCCGTGGCTTTGCTGACTCCCCTGTACCCAGACGTATTTCGTAATGTCAAAGTCCGCTGATTAAGGGTTTGTTCTTCTGCTAATGACCACTTGACGTTCCCAACACAGTAATCACTCGTGGAGTCAATCCGGTCCAACGAGTGCAACGGGGTTGGCTTCTCCCCGATATCGTCTTTGAACTCTTGGAAGGACGTGAACAACCACTTGATGCCGCTGCCGCCATAGTTGGCATAATCAGGGTCGTTCTTTTGATTGCAGCGATTCCATGCATTCCTATAGGCCGTGTAGAGGACATGCCCTGGAGAACCTTTAGTGGCGCAGCCGTGTATGAGATTGACCGTTCTTTGCCGACAACCGCAGCTTGTTGTGTTGCCGCTGAGAAGCGAACTACCTACGCAGACTGTCGAACCACCACACTCGCACACACAATACCATCTGGCTTTACCGGCGTTTGAATTCTCTCGGCGCTCGACTACAGTCAGTCGCCCTATCTTCTTGCCCTTCAAGTCGTTCACCGGCTTGCCCACCTATAAACCCCTCATTCTAAAAAGGACGGTCATCGTCCCCACCTAAGTGCCACATCAGACAGGGATTCAACAGAATTGAATCCTGTATCATCTGGGTAGAGAACTCGTTGGTCCGCTGATGTATACCGTCTCTGTGTCGCACGCTGAAGGTTGAACATCCTTGTCTCCAGCGCCAGCGAAATACTGATAGTCTCAACACCCGTAGTAATGCTGGGCTTGTCTACCTGCCCTGAAAAGAGCAGGTAAGGAGTGCCGATGATGTGATTGGCGACGTTAAGAGCCGTGAACCATATCTTTGCGGGTGCGCCGACTTTGATATCTGTGAGGCAGTCGTTGAGCAACGCGGGGTCGATACCAGACAACGTGAGGCTCGTGCCCTCTGCCTTGACTTCAACACCCTCGGATATCGGCCCCATCTGCCCCAAGGAGCCAATGCCTAGATATGTGTTGCCGCTATAAACAAGCGGGCCGACTCCGCTCCACATGTACTGCGTGCTGGATCTCAGCGTGAGCATGACAAGGAAAGCGGGTCGGAAGAAGCTGGAAGCGAGAGTGGGGAGTAACGTAGATGCGCTGCGTGGCATTAGCGTGCCTCCGTGCAATCGAACGAAATCCCAAATGTCCGCGCTTCGCTTACGCTCCACTTACGAACGTTGGAAGACAGCCGGAAGAGTCCCTTGGGGTAGTTAAAGCTAATAGCTTCCCCGTCCGTAGTAGTGTCCCGCAGACTGGGCCAAATGGTGATTGTTGCCAGCCCTAATGCATCGCTATCTACTTGGCTCAGTGCCATGTGCAAGCGGGGACCAATCGAGAGGTAATCTCCAGGGAGCAGCAACCTGTGGACAGCCGGTGCCCAGCCCTTCGTGCGTATCGTGGTAGCCCCGATGAGGTTCCCCCCACCCGTGACGCCATCCACGACCACCAAGCCCTTGGGGGCACCTTGTGGTGTCTTGGCGTAGGGGTCTCCGAGATAGAAGCAATTAGCCTTGCCCCGGAGTTCCATCAAGAATGCAATCCACGTTGCCGCCGAAGCCCTGTTCATCGGCGGGAGACTTACATGAACCTGCCAAAAGTCTGCTCCCGGCCACTGCTGGAATTGGCTCTGCCCCGTAAAGGGGGACCGCGCCTCACCCACAGAGTCAGAGATTGTGAAATCTACAGACCTGAAACCCGGCTTAGTCGGAATGCCGATTATGTTCCATGAATTGAACGTGCCGATGACGGCCATACTCCTCCTAAGACCTGTGAGACTTTGTGAGAACAAATGGAAAGGGCACCCCGAAGGATGCCCCTGTTTACTCATTGCTAGTTACCCTACAGCCTAGAGCACCGTACACAGTACATCGAACGTCATTCCCGCCGTAGCCGTGTGGGTTACGGTGATACTTCCTGCCGCTTTTGCGCTGATATACGTTGTGGTATAGTTCGTTGCGGCACTCGCGTTCGTCGGAGTAAGAGAACAATGGCTGCTTGAGGTAGCATTCGTCACCGAGACGCTATCCGAAGTAGCCGCCGTTGTCGTGAGACTGGCGACAGCACCAACAAGCAGCGTACCGCCAGATGCAGGAAGGTTCCATGTGTAGGACGCCACTGCTCCGGGTGGCGGCTGCAAACAAGCCGTGTGAGTAAAGTCATCCCAACATAGTAATGAGGAGTTTGCTGCCACCCCTGCCCAAAAATTGCGGATATCTGTCTTGCGTTCGTCGCCTACTCGAATGAATCCTCCGGCAGCCGTTGCGTTCAGTCGCGCATTGCCCGTCGAAGTGAAAGCTATAGCGAATGCCGACGTGTCGGTAGTTGTCGCGGTTCCGATTTTCGCTCGTACCACCCCGCCCGTATCCAAGACACTAATAGCCGCTTTATCCCCTGAAGCGTTAGTTTGGAAAGCTTGTGAGTTGGCGGCATTAAACGTGTTGGTACCTGTGAATGTACTAGCCAAGCCGGTCGCCGCTTCAAAACCGTTGTTGGCGGCATCGTAGACAGTGGAGGATGGCGCTCCTGGGTCCGTTGCCGCTGTTCCTACCGGTACCCACGAAGCCATTGGGGAATATTCCACCTTGTAGAAGCCAGCGGAAAAGGCTATCTGGCTGATGTACACATCCCATGAAGTATTGGTCACAGAGGTAGAGCCTCCATGCGCCACGAACTTGACATCTAAGATGGGGGCACTGCTGTTAACATTGCCCTTGCGAACCGTGAAGTCCACCCCAGCTAGGTTGGGAGCCGCCGTGCCGTTGGACAGCCTTGCTGAAATTGTCACTATGCCTTCTGCGTTTAGCCCCGGAGATTGGGCATTGCCCACGTTCAGCGACAGGAATAAATTGTCTGCGAAAGCGCCGGAATAAAGAGAACCATTCCACGTCCCCAGAAACTGCCACGCGGCCACGGTGTCAGAGTAGAGAGGGAATATCTCTGTCCTTGTGTTTCCTAATGCGGTGGGCACCGTGCCGATGTTAGAAGTCAAGTTTATGCCTAGTTTTATTCCGCCGATGATATTATTCGCTGAACGAATACTCAGTCCTGATCCCCCGGTTTCGTTGTCCAGTCGAAGTGCGTAATACTGGGTAGAGTCCCAAGATTTAAATGTGTTACCAGAGAACGTATCGTTGACAATTGGGCCTGCGGTAGTCCCTCCCTGGATGTCATTCATAAACGTGCCAGTCGCCTTCGCGGCCAAGCCCCAATAGGCTGGATAATCGGACTCGGCAGCGCAATAGTTCCCAGTAAAAGCGAGGCTGGAAGTACCCACAACGTGGCAGTTTCCGAAAAGGGAGTCCACGATTCTATTTCCCGTGATAGTTCCCTGCGAAATGTAGGAAGTAGGCTGCGATTGCCCTATATCAAGACCGTAGTTACCTACGTAGGAAATCTGATTCCCTTCAATGACAAACCCAGTGGACAGGTCGTTGTTGCCACCAATGTAGATTCCGCCTTGCCCCATATCCGAGATAAGATTATGGCTGATTATGGCGTTTGTCACTCCCTCCCCGAGAACAGCCCCCCAGTAGATAGAACCTGAAGTGCTGGTAACCTTCAATTGTCCACCTGTTCCGCCTGGAAGGGAGAGCACTGTACCTATAGTGCAGCCTGTGGGCTGTGTGGTCCAAATCGCCTGAGTAATCACCCCCGCCGACACCGTGGTGCTAAAAACTCCAGTGGTCGTGCAAGAACCACCTGAAACCGTTGGAACAATTCCTGTCCCGCTGGTGTATCCAGTACCAGCCGCTGTCAGCATCTCCATGTCGCCCGTTTGCGCCCAAGGAAGCAGTTCCCCCGCTCGGTACCCCCCTGTCATGGTGTTTTTATCAACTATTGAGCCTGTCGAAGCGCCGTTGTTAATACAGTAAAAACAACCTGAAAAGGTGTTGTCGTGAATGCGATTGGAATTTCCAAAGTCCCTATTCACGCCGTGAAAGTTTGCGAAATTATTCCAAGACACGTCGGCATGATCCCCGGAAATGGTAACGGGATTGATGGTGCAGATGGTTGATACGGAGCCCGAGTACCCTATACCCGATATGCCTTCTTGACTGCCAGCAATCACAAATACCGGCGACCCATTAGGGTTCCCGCTAGACGGAACCCCGCAGGCTCCTGCCCATGTGAACTTAGTGAGATTTGTACCCGCGCCGACAATCTTCTGGCCGGTAGCCGTCAGTGTGACCGTCCCCGAGAGTTTGTACGTTCCTGGAGGCAGATTGATCGTTTTTCCCGTAGCAACCGCTGCAAGAAAGGCGGTAGTTGAGTCCGTGACTCCCGTCGGGTCTGCACCATAGGCAGCGCATGTCGGGTTTACCACACCATTTGTCGTGCATGCCGCGACACTACCCGCGACGTTAATGCCGTTGGTTCCGTCTGATGTCAACCCGGTTATGAACCCAGCGCCAGCCGGTCCCGTTGCTCCAGCCGGTCCAGTTGCACCAACCTGCACAGCAAGTTGAGGGGAAAAGTTGGGGATGAATGAATCAAAGTTGCAAGTCGTGCCGCTGCACCAACTCACTTGTGTGCCGTCCGAAGCAGGCTGCACACAACTATATCCAGAGTCGTCTACAGAGTCACCCGTAGTGTTATCAATGATCGAGACCGCATAGCAAATGTACTTCGGCTTGGTCAACGAAACATCGGCAAGCTGAATGGTAAACACACCGTTGATTACCTGTGCCTGGACCGCAGACTTCGTGCTCTGCCCGGCATTATTGACTTGGTAGCCGACCGCAGCCCCGGTTGCCAGAGTAGGTGTAAAATAGATGGTTGCGTTGGAGATCAGAGCGCCAGTGGAGTCAATGACCCGCGTACCGGATACGGTCATGTACCCCGTAGTCGCAAATGCAGGAACACTCGCTACTAAAGCAAGCAGTAGGTACCATATCTTTTTCAATTGGATCTCCAAAATAGGACCGGCCATCCTTATCAGGGTGACCGGGTTCGACTGCGGTGTTATGAAATGAAATCTAAGTCTATGGAATCGTGTAGCCCGCACTGTCTGTTGCCTGCGTACCGTACCCACACGTCATGTTCTTATTCTTGATGTAAACGCCGACTGAACCTGAATGCGTCGTGTCAAGTTGATTCTGGTTGTAGCATCCACCCGACCATCCGGTAGGCAAAGGATGCGCCGGAAATACTTTATTGAGCGTCGTCCTTACGCCGTTGATTGATAACCAGTCGTAATAGATACATTCGGTCGGTGTCCCTGCATAGCTACAGGAGAGCAACCCGATAACCCTATGGGCGTGCGCCTCAACGTGAGTAAAGCCGGTTGTCGGAAGGGAACAAGCAACACCTGAAGATACCCAACCCGACTGCCCAGAGACTTCCCAGACATCCGAACCGCTACCCATGAGACACTGCAAACCGGCAGTAAGTTCAAGGCCGTTGGTATCGTCCCACAACTGCATGTCGTTCTCAAAGGCCCAAACGTTCGCTGGATTTTCGGCGGGCATGATGTCAAAACTCTGCGTAAATTCAGTACAATCGTTACACTTGCCGCCGCTCATCGTCCAAAGAACCTGCCGCTGCCCAGTACCGGATTCGCTTGATGAAAATGCCAAGTGCAGAGCGGTGTTACCGAGTGCAGTGGTATCGAACGTACACGTGTCGATTGCTGCCACTACGCCACCGCCTACAGATTCATTAGGGCAAGAGCCAGTAGGAAAAGGAGTGGTCGCAAACACTGTTTTCCAGCCGGTTGATGATCTGTCTACGTGCTGCCGAACCGTGCCAACCAACTCCGATAGAGCGGAAATGGTGAGATTTGACGAAACGGAAATTGGACTTGAGAACTGCGTTGAAGCCATCGAAGGGGTAGATCCATCCACTGTGTAGAAAACAGCAATTCCCGCGCTGGGACTGCTCGTGACTGTGACGCTCTGTGTCGTTGTGTAATGACCAGCCACAGGGGAAAATGTCAGCCCAGAGGACGGCGGTGGGGCGATGGCAGGGGTAGCAGTAGATACCTGAACCCCAGCCATCTTGACCCCGTGAAATACTTGGCTTCGCGCTGTAACCGGCGCAAGCGCGAACGCGACGATGATAAGACCGGACGCTATCCGCACTTAATTCCTCCCTATGCAACCGAATGACACAGTGCCGGTTACAGCAGAAGCGAAGTTGATGGTCATGGACGTAGTCGATGTGTAGGTAACCCAGCGGGCAACCGTCGTGCTGAATTGGTTCTGCACCCAGCACTCGGGGTGAACGAGATAAACATTTTGGAATGTGTAGCTGGCCGTGGTTGCGCCTGAGAAGGTCAGTTCGCCCGAGATGTCACTGTTGGTTGATACCCCTGATTCGATGAGCGGCGTTCCGGTGACCGAAAGAGCGGGTACCTGGACTCCTGCAATGCCCGTGCTTCCTACATGTGCGATGACCAAGGTAGACGCGGGATTAGCGCCTGTACCTTGTGTGCCCTTGAACGTCCAATCATCTAACTGAGAAGCCGATCCATTCCATGTAGCGCCCCGGAGAATCATCTTCGCTGTGTTGTAGTTAATGCTGCTGGTCGCCAACAGCGCGGGACTGATTCCAAAGAGTACGGACACTGTTGGAAGAGTAGATGGTCCGTAGAAGTCGTAGGTTGAACCTGGGGCCGTGCCCGTGCCAATAAATATGTAATGTGTCCACGCATCTGAAATCGGAGCGGTACCATTCCAATAACTAACCCCGTCAGTTGTCGAGAAAGATCCATAGTTCTGCGACGACGTAGCCGTGCCGCTGCTGGTTAACTGGAGATTGTTGGAAAGGTTAAACTGCTCCGTGTCTCCCGTAACAACCCCATTGTCTGTGAAGGCCGAATCAACGACTGTGGGAGTCGATGTGCTACTTACGGCTGGGAGTGCGTACAAAGTAGGCGACGTGTAGGTTACCCCAACCCCAATGGCCGGGATATTTAAAACGCTGCCAGAAAATGACGCTGCCCCGCTACCCGTGGTAGTCAGTGTGATGGGTACTTGGTAGTCCGTTCCGCCCACAGCAATTGACAGAGCGCCCGTGCCGGTTGTGTTCTTAACCAACCCGGTTGCTAGTCCTGTGAATGCGGATTTAGCAACCCCGCCCAAACTCGTAAGAGCCGTTGTCGGTGAGTAAGTATCAAGTGTCCAATTGGACACAGGAGCCGCGTGAGGGAAAATACTCACAAGGGTGCTTGGGCCAATGTTCAACGTGCCCACTATGTTGAGTCCATTTACACCGTCCGACGATACGCCTGGGTATGAAAGACTTCCTCCCGGTGCTCCCTGTGGTCCGGTCTGGACTGAAACTTGCGCTGCTAAATTCGGGGTGTACTTGTCAAAATTGCAAGTAGTCGTAGTACACCACGTAGACTGCGTTCCGTCCGATGCGGGCTGCATACAGCTATATCCAAAGTCCTGGAGAACCTGCCCACTGATGTTGTCAACTACGGTAACCGCGTAACAGATGTACTTCGGCTTGGTCAGGGATACGTCCGCGAGTTGGATGGAGAACGCACCGCTCACAATCTGCGTCTGAACAGTGGCCTTTACACTCTGTCCCGCCCCATTGATTTGGTAGCCGGTTGGAATACCTGACACCGTGGGGGAGAAACTAATTGTCGCGTTCGTGATCAAGGTGCCGGTCGAGTCGGTGATAGCCGTACTCGAAACCGTCATGTAACCTGTAGTAGCAAACGCCGGAACTACAGAAAAGCAAAGACCCGCGAACAACAGCAATAGCTTCTTCATATGTGACTCTCCAAAAAGAAAGGGCACCCCGAAGGATGCCCCTTAGTTACTTACGCAGGTTGCCGTTGCCGTTGTCGCTATCATTGTCCGCTACTGCCGCCTACTGGACGGACTCCTTCTGTTTTGGTCGTGCCTGACAGCTACAGAGTCCTTAACCGACTGGCTATGGGTTTGTATCATTGCTGCTTGGATCTTGGCTTGGGTTTCAGCCGCGTTCGTGCCCGTGAAGTCTGCGCCTCTGAAGTCGTAGACAGTGCCAGAGTTCATTTTGTTGTGAGGAACTATGGAACCGTTTTGATTAGGAACGAATGTCTCCGAACCCATCTCGCCTACTTTGATTGGGACGCCAGCCTGAATATCACCGCCCATGGCAAACCCAGGAAGATGCAGATCGGAAGCAATGCCCCCAACGCCGGGAATAAGCCCTAAGAGGCTGCCCAAGATACCCTTACCAGCCCCGGACTCGTTGGACGCGCTAGGCAGCCCAGGAATGGCAGGAAGGCCCATTCCTTGATTGACCACGCTAACGTACAACGGAGTTGCCGCGCTGTCACCCTTTGCTGCTTTGGCACCCTTGCCACCGAAGATACCGGCAACCGCATCAAACGCCTTACCAAGCGGCCCGCCGCTGTCTTTCTTTACGCCACCGGGGTTGTTCGGGTCTTTATCCTTGGTGCCGAAGCGATTACCAAGACTCTGAATAACGCCAACTTCAAACTTCTGAAGACCCATGTGAGCGAGTTGGTCTGCAATACCCCTGAAGAAACTAGCAAAATTGTTCTTTTGATTAATCATCAACTCTGACAAAGTATCATTCAGGCTAGTGAACACTCCGGTTAGCACAGTATGCATCTGCTGTGCGCCCGACTCAACATCCCTACCCATCTGCCGGAAGTAGACCTGAAGGCCCTGCATGGCTGTGCCAGTCGCCAGTGTCGCTTTATCCATGCTTTCATTGAACGTGGCTAGGTTGGCTTTGTTCATCTCCAGGATCACGCTGTAATCCAGCGCGTGCCCGGACTTGGCGGCTGCCGCTGCAATGTCCTCGATATTCTTCTTTTGGTCCGCAAACACCATCTGCGCAGAAGCGGCGGCGGCTTTCCTAAAGTCTTCCGCATCCTTGTTCTGCTGGAACAACAATTTGGCACCGTCCACCTTCATTTGAATGGCGGTGTCATCTGTGTTGTTCGCATCGCGCTCTGTGTCCCTGATGCTGGCTTCGAGGTTCACCAATTGCGCTTTTTCGGTCGCTTCGGAGCCCTGCATGATGGCTTTGTTGAGGTTTTCCTGTGCGACTTGCTGACGGCCCAAGCCAATAATACTTACTTGGTTACGGGCGTCAGTCTTTGCATCCGCTTCCTGCTTGAGTTGTTCTGTCCTAGCAGCAACGTCATCCTTGTGGTTGGTTCTCCAATTAGGATCGTTCCCGCCCTTGTTAAACTCAGACTCGACCTGTGCGGCTATGGCTGCATCACGCGACGCGGCTGCCGTGGCACTCAATGCGTCTGTCATAGCTACCTGGGCACGAGTCGCCATATCCGTGATGCTCGTTTGCTTGAGCAGCGCGTCCCCGTAGTCGGTCAGCCCCTTGTCGTTAATCTCTGTAGTTATGTACGACAGGACTAACTTCTTTTGGGAGTCAGTAAGGTGTTTAACCTTCGTGTCATTATCGGCTAGGAATTTACCGTACTGTTCGGCAATCTCGGCGTTGCGCAACTGCTGCGGGTCTTTACCAACAAGCGCCAAAGCATCCGCTGCTTCTTTCGCCTTGAGCCTTAATTCCTCAAGCCGCTTGGCTATCTTGTCTTCTTTTGGCGCAATGGGAAGCGGCGGAAGGTTTGTGCCGCTGCCTTCTCCATCTATCTTCCCGGTTGCAAAATTGTAACCATCGGGAACGCCTGGGGCTTTTGGGGCGGTGTGGTTCTGCATGAACATCTCGGACTTCTTATCATCCATCGCATCCCTGAAGGACAACAAAGTGCCCAAACCAGGAATCAAATTAAGAAGTACCGTTTTGAGGCTGAGTGCCCGATCCTCTAACCTCTTGGCGCTGTCTGCCCAGATATCGGCCCAGTTCTTTCCATCGGACTCGATTTCTTTATTCAACTGGTAGACAGACGTAATCGCGCTACCTACTGCATAAATTCCAAGTGCTATTGCAGCAAGAGGGGCGACTGAGGCTGCCAGTCTTGCAAACGCCAGAGCCACGCCATTGAGCGCACCCTTCAACGCTACGGATGCGGTTGTGAGGACACCGTCTTCCTTCGCACACGTAGCGGTGATTGCCGCGTACTCGGTTGCATTCTTGGTCAAACCTACGAAAGCAAGTCCTAGTTTTGGAAGCCCCAAAAACCGACCACCTAGATTGCCGATTCCAACGGCCAGCTTTTCCACGATTCCAGCCGTCCCCGTCATACTCGATCCCAGTGCGGAGAAAAACACAACCGCTCTGACTGCTACCAAGGCTTCGAGTACGGTCTTTATAGCCGACGCGTGATCAACTAGGAACACGAATACATTTGCAAGCAAAGTCAACCCGGTTGCAAGCGAAGCCGCAACCTCTTGTACCCTTTTAAGGGTGTCGCCATTTGACGCCAATTCCAGCAACTTGGATGCTGCCTTATCTAGTGCAGGAACAACCGCAGTTGACAACTTTACCGAGAGTCCCAAACCGGCTTGCTCAAGATTGGTGATGGCGTTGTGCAGCGTAATCGCACCCTTGGCTTGATCCGGTGTAAATACAACCCCCAGCTTCTCAGCCATCTTGCCCAACTCGGTGCCGGATGAAGAAATCAACTTCATCATGGACGCAACTTGCGAACCGCTGCGGCCCATTAGCATCTGCTCATAACCCAACTTGGCTGTACTATCCTTAGCATTAGACAAAGCAACAGAGAGGTCTTGAAAAACTGCGCCGGAATCCCTGAAATGGCCGTTACTGTCTACTACCGCAACCCCAAGGGCTTTGTACATGTCCGAGAGTTGCTTATTGCCGCTTCCGGCCATGAACGCAGACCGACCCACACGAGTAAGAATTACCCCAAGAGTCTCAACTGGTACGCCTGCGATCTTGGCCGCATACGCCAACTTACTGAAGGAATCCAGACTGATCCCAGCCTGCTGTGACATCTTATTGTATGCGAATACAACACTCTCACTCTTTACAACCATTGCCGCAAACGCGCCTTCAACAGCAGCCCCCATGGAAACCGCTGCCGTCCCAATCAGTGCTAAGGACTTGCTTACGCTGGCGGCGGTTTTGAGGCTCATGGCCTCTACTTTGGTCATCGCACTAGAGAAACTGGCCGTTTCGGCAATTAAGCTGATGGAAATTTGCCCAATTTTTATTGCGATGGTACACCAACCTGTCCCTCGTGATCGCTAGTTGGCATCAGGAGTTTGTTCTGTATCTGTTGTTTCTGTAACTACCGGAGCAGGAAGATGCCTTACCATAGTGGGCGGCAACGACTTGGCGAACGCACTGAGTTGTGCGCCGAATGCTTTCCTGTTAAACCTCTTGGGTGTGTTCTCTCTTGCTGCTTCGCGGTCTGCCCATCGTGAGGGCATGTAATCCAGAGGGCACGTTGCTTTCTTCGGTGTGTTGAAGCTATGGTTCGCTGTAGTAGCGCACACAATACCCATGAGTAGTTCTGTGTGTTCCCGTGCATCCTTGTGGCGCAGAGTCAGTGCATAAAATTGTCTCGGGGTTAGTCTGTAAAACTCGCCTGTGGTCAATCGCAAATCAATCATGGCAATTGACCACAGTTGCATCCAGCGTTGGGCTGAAGTTAGTTCTCGTTCTCGTCCAGCCCGCTTGGAGGGTTTACCTTTGTCTTATCCTCAACTACTTCAGGCTTACTGCCCGTCCACGCTTCCACGAGCGCGAGAGTAACCTCGCCCATATTGTGGACAGTTATCAAATTCCCAACTTCCTCCAACGTGATCTTAGGACTGCCTGTGAGCAACGCGCTGTACAAGAGCGCACGATACTTCACGATGTTCAGATTGGAAAAATCAAGCGCGGCGAGGAGATTAAGACCCGTCAACTCTTCGGCCTTTGCAATCGCGTTGAAGTCAAAAACGAGGAAGTACGTTTTCCCCTTGATTGTTAACGGAACCTTGGGAAGAGTGGGGTCAGAGCCGGGAACACCAGCCACGAGAGACATTTTCTTCGGAGGCATTGAGATAGAGTCCTTTGTAGTGCGAGGTTAATAGGGTTGTTTACCACATACAAAACAAAAGGCTACACAACAAAATGTCGTGTAGCCTAAGTGGTGTACAAGTGGTTTACGTACCGGCAACAACCGTGATGATGCCCGTGATCTTGATCTTGGCCGAGAACGAAAGCGCGGTCGAGTAAGAAATGTTGATGTCATTCTCTTCCACGATGCCCAGGAACGTCCAGGTTTCGCCAGTTGTAGTCTGCCCATTCTGTAATGGTAGGATCATCTTGAACGGAGTGGTTACGCCCGAAGCGAACGCGCCACGGAACATGCCCTGACCCACGTCAGATGCAATGTAGTTACCGGCAATCGCCATCGTGCCAGCTTCCAGAAGGGTAATGAGATATTCCTTCGCACGCCCCGTGGAGTCTGCATTGGTAATGTCTTCGGTGTCATTCTTGGAACCGCTGACGCTGAACGTCTTCAATTCCGCAACGGGCGAATAAACTGGCGTAGTAACGGGAGTGCCGATGAAAAACTGTGTACCTGCACCACTAACTGCCTTGGATACTGACATGTGTTTGTCCTTCTTTGTACGAGGTTAGCCGCACCTATGAGGCACAGGCGTTGTTGAAACGGATAGCTTGTAAGGTTCGGTAGTAGTGGTGACTTACAGCGCGGCTAAAGACTGAAATGAAAGAAATAATCGGTTATTGCCCGATGGGTGCCACCTTGATCATCATACGAATCAATTTCAATATCTCGCAGGACGTTGAACACTGTGACACCAGTCTGCCCAGCGGCAGCGGGGAGAACCCCACGGTAACCATCCAGCAGAATCCGCAACGCTTCTTGCGAACGTTTCGTACTGGGGTAATCTGCCCCAAAGCAAGTGAACTGATACCTGCGGATGTTGAAAGCAGATGGCCCATCTGAGGTTGCATCGGGCGTACTGGAGACGAGACTGAAGCACAGACACGGCTTTATGGCGGTCTCGGGAACGAAGTTCAAGTAGACCCCATTTGCGCCCAATGTAGCCATTAGGGACGTGCTCTGTGTGAGTTTGAGCAAAATTCCTTCCTCAATCACTGACTCACATCCCTTCCAGATTGTTTTTCATTGTTTCGGCAAAGACTTCGATGGCTTTCTCTGCTGTGGCATCAAACGCTGGGCGTAGGAACGGCTGTCTAGGATACATTTGCTTGTTCTTTAAACCAAACTCAACAAACATCCCATAGACGCCAGGATCTTGTGACCCCTTGCCGGTATACGCGGGACCAACTGTGACCGAACCGCTTTCATCATTGGGTCTGGTTCGCATCTTCATGCTGATACTGTTTGCAAGGTCACCCGAATCCTTTGGCGCTCTTGCCTTGACAGCATCGACCCACATTGTTCCCACAGCCTTGAGGCTCTTGCGCAGGGTGCGCTTCGCAATCTTGGGGCCGAGATCGTGCAACTTCTGCTCAAGCCCCTGAAGATCGACTTTCACGGTCACGTCGATGGTGTGCCTCCTTACTGTATAAATCGTGGTAGTTACAGCTTCGGAAACACTTCATTCATGTCAGTGAGCACGAGGCAATAATCTGTCGCAGTGGCAAGCTGGCACTGAGTGAGGACCGTCACCGCCACTCCAGTGTCATTGGAGGCAATGGCGGCTGCGGTAGTAGCAGGCCCAAATGGTACATTGAGACCGGGAGGGTATAACTGCTTTGTAGCCACTCCCGCGTTGTGTGCTTCCCACTGCGCTCGGAACGTGGCCGCGCTTGTAATCTGGCTTCCTGTAACCTGGGTTGCGCCGAACTGAAACGCCACTACTTTGGCGTTCGCGTTGTTAGTGGCGGCAAACAAGGTGGTCTTGCGGAATGACCCATTATTTCCCAACGCTCCAGCCGGGATAATCATATTCAACAAAGTGATCTGTGAGCCGGTTGTCTGCGCATAGGTCGAATTGCTCCCCGTCGCCGCAGACGTACTCGCAGGGATGTAGGGAGTAAATGCTGCCGTGGAGGGATCGACAAAGGTTGTCGTCACCGCACAAACCGTCGTGCTGGAACAAGTCGCGTAGTAAAGGCCCGCCGCTCCACTGACAACCGCACTGGCGGGGAACCGCAGCCAGATGTTCGGATAGATTACCGGGAGTGCCGTTCCTAGGGTCACAGTCCCGTTGGTCGCAATGGTTCCGTTGGGCGCAATCCCAACAGGAATACCACTCTGGGGAAAGGGAACCGCTCTAATAACCGTCGTCTGTGCGTGGCACAGAGTTGCTATCGACAACAAAAAAGCAATCGCTAGTTTCCGCATGAGTTACCTCCCCGTCCAATGAAACGTGAGGCTGGCGGAACCCGTGTAGGTCAGCACATTGATCCTCACCATGCGTGCGGGTCGGTCGGTCACGGAGAACATAGCAGACGCGGTGCAAGACTGCGCCCCACTAAGTGAAAACCAATTAACGGTGTCATCAGATGCTTCAATTTGATACGTGCAAACCGTGTTGGTGCCCGCTCCCAGTGATACGGAAACAGTGTGGATGGCACTCATAAATTCCTGCCCACTGTTTGCACTTGCGCGGAGGTCAATGTAAGGGGTCGCGCCGGTTGCGGAAACTGCTGCCCAATCATAAGAGTGATGCCCGACTGGTACCTGGGCACCCGCAAAGGTAGCAACTCCTGCCAACAACAGCAAAAGACAAGCAAAATTTCTAAACATGGTGAACCTTTCTAAGATCGTGTAATTGCTGCTTGTGGTGTTACGAGGTCGGTCCACCCTCCACAGGGTTGATTTCCCATGCGTATAACACGAGTTCGATATTGCGCTCATCAGTATTGACAATTCCGCGCTGGAGGTCGAACGTGCGATTTCCAAACAACAGCCTGTACCCGGCACCCACCGTGAAGTGCTTGCCCGGGTACTTAATGGTCACTGTATGGGACAACTGCATATTTTGTTGACTTGCTTGGTAGACTTCCTTGGACGGGGATGGAGCCACCTTGGCCCAAGTTGTAAGAACATCTGTCCAACCGTCCGCTGTCTGAAAGGGGTTTGCAGACTGTGCAGGGGCTTGGATGGTCACGCGATGACGCATCGCTCCAGAAGGAACCATTTAGTACCCCCCACCCGTGTAACCAAAGATTTGGCTCCCGTACCCAGCCAGCAGCGACGCTACCCCAAGGGGCAGGGAAGTCATAGGTTGTCCTTGAACAAACTCTGCACGATTCTCGTAGTAAGCCGTCAGCAACAGGTACATTGCCAAGAGGACTGGATGCGGAACATTGGTCACAACATAGGTGGCCGTGACCGACCGCCCCGACATACTGACATCGAATACCAGCGTGCCTGCGGTGTTCACATAGGTAACGGGCAGGGTGGTCAACGTGTCGATTACAGACGTGATAGAAACAAGCGTGCTCGCGCTCGCCAAAACGATGGCCGGTGCTGCGCCGGTTGTTGCAACCTGCGTCTCCGTAACGGATTGCTGATACCCTGCTCTGAACTTGATAATCACGGCGTTCAACTGGGGGTAAGCAATCGGCCACACTGTACCAACCTGCGGAGTAATCCTCGCGGGGTCGGACAGCGTATCGACAATGTACGTCGCGGGATCAAGTGTCACCAACGTCTTTGTGCCGTCGAGGTACTGAATGCTCGTGACACTGAGCAGTGGCGAACGCGGGAGGATAATGGTCTGCCCCATGTTCATATAGGCCATGCCGCCCCAACCACGGTTCCCAAGGAACTCACTACTAGGGTGGCTAGGAGCATTGTTGCCTCCATAGTTCCACACAGGGAATCTATCGAGGCCGAATGTCCATTCTTGGTCAACGAAGCATCTGCCGGTTACATCCTCAACGTGCTCACGCACCGCAGAGATCATGGACTGAATCAGGAAGTCGTCATCTGTGATGTCTACGCGAAGATGAGACTTGGCGGCTACCAAAGAGATTGGCTCTGTGAGCGGGTCTTTTGTACGCCTGATTGGAAAACTCATGGTGTGCCACCTTCTTGTTGGTTGATTTCCGGCTAGACTGCCGAATGATACGAAACAATAGAAAGATAACCACCAAAACGAGAAGGAGCATTAGCGCGTGATACTGTGGCGCGAATAAGATCCAAAAGCGCCAGTCTGTGACTATTTCCATGGCGTACACCGTCTAATGATTTAATTACTACTTGCGTTTGTTCAAACTGCCCTTGGGACGGCCTCTACGAGCCATCGTGTTCTCGGGTGGGGCTAGGACTTGAATCTCGGGGACGGATGGCGTGGCGGGCCTCTCGGGGGCCGGGACGAAGGGTGTGGCGATGCCTTGGGCAATCCATATACCGCCGAGGTAATCGGTCACTTCCGTTGTCTGTCCTTGCAGGAACTCGAAAGGTTCCCATGATCCGGGGGCAAGTCCATAGCCACCGTGCGGCTTTACAAATGTGATTTTCATGCTGCCTTTCGGAGTTCGCGTGCGGCTTTCCTTGCGTCGAGCATCATAGTTCTGTAAGCCGGGTCTGCCCAAAGTGCCTTTTGCTTCGCTGCATTATTAGCCTTGCGTTCGTCGCTATGGACCCGGCCCAACTGAACGGCTGCAAGTTTGGCTTTCGTTTCATCTGTGCGCTTCAGGCCGGTGATTGCCGCTGTACGTTTGGCGACGGTCTCTGGAGATTGCGTCTTGCCCGTGTGCGCTAGGCTCTGATTACGCTTTGCTTCCTCTGTGGCTTCTTTGCCTTTGTTCCAGGGCACGTTACCCATCAGGGTAGCGGCTATTTTGTCTCTGACATCTTGTGGAACGGGAACGCCTTTGTTCGGCGCGACTCTACCAACATTGGCTGCGGAGATAAGCGCCCTAGTTTCGGGGGAGTGTGTCTTGCCATAGAAACCGTTCAATTCGCCTTTAAGCGGCACATGCGCATCTCTACGCTCGTCAGTCCATTTGGGCATCTTGCGCCCGGTGCCGGATGTGCTTCTTTTCTGGCGCTCCTCTTCAGTAACGACGTGAGCGGCTATGCCTAACTTAATTGCTTCCCTGTGTTCGGGGGAGATAGTGCGCAGTCTCAAAGCAGCAATGGCGTTAGGATGGCAAGGAGTACCCTTGCGTGACTCGCTCATCTCTCTAATTGTTTCTTCAGAGAAGCAGTCTGTAATATCCTTATTCCACGGAATCTGCCCTGTTATACCCTTGTTCCACGGGGTTCTCCCAATCATTGCTGTTCTGATCTGCTCCGCTTTCCACTCTGTATAACCGCTACCTCCGACATTAAGGTTGTACCCAAACGCGCAGTCTTGCGCTTTGCACGCAAAAATGAATGCCACTTCAAGCGCATCCAACCACTCGCTTGCAACCTCAGCTAATGTCTCGATAACAAATGTGCCCTCGCCGTACTTCTGAATTGCTCGTGTTATATAGAAGTTATTGAGCGACTTCCGCGCATTTCTCTTATGCGCCGACCACCTAGTGGATACCTTACTTACTGTTTGTCCGATGTAGACTTTACCGTTTACGCTATTAGTAATCTTGTAGATAAAGCCATTCAAGTAATGACATACCTTTCCGATGCCCTGTTTCCGGGCACCTACGGTGAGTTCGGGAGCGGCCCGAGGCAAACCGTAGGTGCCTGAAAACAAAGGAGTTACGAAGCGCTATTTGTATAGCTGACCACGGGGTGCTGCCCAGCATCCACCAGTTGCCCGTCTGCACGGCTGAAACCGACAAACACGGTTTCGTTCTGCAAGGCTCCGATTTCTTCGAGGCGACGAATCTGAAGATCGCCCGAATCGCGGATGATGTACTTGCTGAACTGGCCGAACAGCGCCGACTTGTGGCTGACACCCGGCGCAACGATGTCGTTGTTCACGACATACTTGTAGCCCAGAACCGAATCAGGGTCGCCGCCGTTGATGCCAAGGCCCAACAGGGGTTGACCATAGGTGTTGGTCAGCTTGCGGAGCGATGCCAGGAACGTGTCGTGGAACATGAACTGCGCACCCGGACGATAAGCAATGTCCAACTTATGAACCAAGTCCACCAGCGAGTTGTAGCTGACCTGAAGGGTCTCACCAGTCGCGCCGATAATGCCGGTGGTCGTGGCAACCGCTACGCCATTAGGCATCGTGGTGCCAGTACCAACCGTAAACTCGGTGTTCTGAATGCGGCCAATACGAGTCACGAAAGCGTCCTTAATAAACGCGTCCAGGTCAAACACGGAATCCTGAAGCAGTTCATTCGGGACCGAAATCTTCTGGGTCGTGTAAGTCCACGCACCAAGAGCAGACTGCGTAAACGCTACATCCAATTCGTCCACGGTGCCCGGAGTGGAAGTCGCGTTGAGGCGTTTTCCAGGGTTACCCGTGTCATCGTTCTTGGGCCAGTTGATCGGGTTACCAGATGCAGTCTTGATAACGCGAGCAGCCTGACGCATTCCGCCGAAGAACTTCATCGCTACTTCAATCTCGCGCTGAAGGTCGGTCGGAATCAAGAACGCACCGGCAGAGCCAGTCGTGTCCGAAAGGTCACGATACTGCGCCAGCACCTGACGATTGGCCGCAGACATCTCGGCGCGACCGTTCACGAGGTAATCGCGGAACGCAGCCTTGTGAGCAGCCTTCTTCGCTTCGGTGCTATCCACTGCACCACCCAGAGCAACCGGGGGAGGAGTAACGGTGGAGCGCATTTCCGCATCCATCGCAGCCGCACGCTCGGCACGCTCGATGTTGCCCTTGAGAGCATCCGCATCGGCATACATGGCGTCGAACTGTGCAGTCTGCTCGGCATTCATGTTACCCTTTGCGGCTTCCAGGATCGCGTTCGCGTCCGAAATCAGTTTGTTACGCTTTTCTTTAAGCTGACCAATCATTGTGTTTCTCCAAATATCTTGTTTAAGAACTGCGCTTAGTCGGACTAAACCCCATGGGCCTAGCTTGTATCTATTCGGGCGCAACTCATCGCTTACCCACTCAAGGGTCCGACTATGCGGCGGGAGTCGTTTGTAAACTTGTAGATAAAGGGTGTTGTGCGGGTCACAGATCGCCGCAGTCGCAAAAGACACGCTTCTGAAAAGTGCACCGCACAATCTTTAGTGGTTCATACATGAATCCAAAAGGGGCTTACAGACTCACGTATGAACCAATACGACTTACAGCAGGGAAGCCAACTTCAGCTTCAACCGTCTGTACTCCGTTGCGGCAATGGACGCCGCTTGGTCTTCTGCGAGTTCCGCTACAGAAACCTCGGTGAAAGTTGCCGCTTCCTCAAACTCTTGGTTGGGGCAGTCTTCACAATCGGGGTCCGTGCAGTCACCGTTGGAGCAGTCTTCGCAATTATCAGACTGGCACTCAGGGCAGTTGCAATCACAGCCGTTCATATTCATCGCAACCACATTGGCGTCTGCGCTGGCTTCCACGGGGCTGTCCACGACGCCCACAACATTAGGCAATTCGTTCACAACCGTGAGGCCCGCGATGACTTGATCCAACGTCGCTACTTCGTCTGCCATTCCAATTGCTACGGCATCCGCTGCGAGCAACATCCGACCTTGGCCGAAATCTGCAACAACCTTGGCCTGCGACACACCACGACCGGCAGCAACAGCCGAAGTGAACATGTCATAGAACTTGTCCACGCCATCCTGCATATCCGCCTTCGCAGATGCACTCAGGGCTTCGTAGGGGTTGCCATCAGTCTTGTACTTGCCCGCCTGGATGAACGTCATCTTGACGCCTGCTTTATCCATTGCCGCAGACACGTCTTGATGGGTCATGTAGACGCCGATGCTGCCAACTTCTCCACTCGGAGTGACAACGATCTTGTCACAGGCCGAAGCGAGCCAGTACGATGCAGACGCCGACATACCACTTACAGCAGCGATGATTGGCTTCTTACCGCGAGCCGCAAGGATCTCAGCCGCGAGTTCAGGGACGCCGGTAACCGTTCCGCCAGGAGAATCGTGATCAAACACAATGGCGCTAATCGAATCGTCAGCAAGCGCAGTACGGAGAGCGCCTGAAAGGGCTTCACAACTCGTGCCGCCTGAGATGTCGTCGAACATTCCCATTTTGGCTGCGATTACACCGTACACAGGAATGACCGCAACCACACCGTTAGAAACCGGCGCGTCTTGATGCCTCAACTCCAGAGCCGCTTGAATCTCGTCCTTGGTTGCAGACTTGCCCTCTGCCCTAGCAGCGAGCAAAGCGCAAATGACTTCCAACTTCTCGGGAAGGATGGCCCACTTGGTGCCAGCAACAGCAGACAGAACCTTGTTGTAACGCTTCTCTGCCTTACGTGCTGCGCGGGTTTCTGCAATCTTGGTAGTGATCTCAGCAGGAACCTCGCCCTTACCGTCGGGGAACAATGAGCGGACTTGCGAAGTCGCATCTGGATAGGCGGGATAGACCACGGGTGAGCAGTCGAAAACCACAGCCTTATGAATGGTGCGGATTACGTCTCCCGTCTTGCGATCTTCCCTGTAGGAATCTTCTAAACAGAAAAATCCAAACGATGAACTCTTTACATCGCCGCGCTTCATCGAAACCATGAGGTCACGTGCAACCTGCGTATCGGGTGGGTCAATCTCATACTTCAGACCGACCGCATCCACAGACACGCGCATAGTCCCGGCAGAACGTCTACCGAGGGGCATGTCCGCGTTGTGATTGAATACGCCGACGATATCATTTGATTCGTCTGCAAGACATTCATCAAAAGCGTGTGGGTCAATCTCTTCAAAGAACAGCCCAAGGTCTGCACTGCGGACGGGTGCGAACTTTGCCGCATACCCTGTGATCTTTGGTGCAGAACCATCAGTGGTGATAACCCGGATTTCTTGGGTTAGAAACCGTCTCTCTTGTTTACTCATCGCTGTCCTCCGACTCATCGAGTTGTTTAAGTGCTTTGGCCGCTAGTGCATTAGCCTTGTCACGATTTGCAGCGAATGTGAGAGCCTTCAAACTGCGTTTTAATTCGGTGTTAACTACGTCCTCAATGTTTTCCAGTGCCCATGTTCCGGCGCGATGTTCTACACCGTCGCACAACTTGGCAACTGCCTTGTAACTCTCCGACGCACTCTCTAAAGGCTTGAGTACGCTTTCGCCAATGAGAGGGAAAGTAATGGCTTCAAGTACAGGCCACAAGCAACGACGTACTGACGCCCCGTCCCTAGAAGCGCCATCGACAAGCAAGCGGCTAATTCCATCACGATAAAGTCCTCTGTACTGTGCTGCGATTTTGTTAAGTGGAAGTGAGTTCTCTTCCTGCTCATCCAGGAGTTCTGTATCTACAGGCTGCGGAGTGGGCGGGTTGTTAGCCAACTCTAGGGTCTGCATATTCAACTGAATGTAGTGATAGTCACCCTCTGGCCCGATTGGGTTGAGGTCTTCCATTTCACGCGCATCGTTGATGCTAAGAACGCCGTTCTGAATACCGCTCTGCATATAGGTGGTGCGACTGGTCGCATCGGGGCGAAGCAATCTGCGCGTATTGAACTGCACAATGTACTTGCCCGCGCTTCTGCCCATTTGCGAAAAGAGTTTGGTAGTCAACCCCTTTTCCCAACGGTCCATCCAAGGCTGTAGACAATAGGTTAAGAAGTCCTGCGCCTGTTGCTCTACGTTCGCCTTGATACCCTTTTCCTGGTCGCCAACCATGTGGCCGGGGACGCCATAAATCGCAGCAAGCTCGCGCTTGGTAAGCTGCTTGCTCTCGATGAACTGTGCATCCAACTGCGAAATACTGATTGGGGTGATGGTCTTCCCGTTATCGAGGATCGCTACACGGCTGTGATTCGAGCCGGTTTGCAGACTTTCCCAGTCACTTCGCGCTTTCGTCTTGTCTTCGGCCTTCATCGTGCCGGGAACAGTAATCGCAAGTGAAGGTGTGGCATTATTCGCCAGGAACCTTGCACTGAATTTGTCCATAGCGAGGTTCACACCAAGCGTCTGACGCGCAGCCTCAATCGGACTCATGCCGGTGTAGCCATCAAGCGTTGTGCCCATGAGATGAACCATGTCCGCAGCCGCGATGGTCCTGACCTGCGATGACTCGCCGTCTGTGGTCTGATATACAAGCGTTCCCGAAGGCATACGAGCGGGGCGCGTGTTGTGCGAATGGCGATGCCACAAGGCAACAACCCGGTTCGCATTATCACGCTGGAGTTCGATATACCCGTTGCCCCAGAGCAGCAAGGAAGTCTGCACTGCGGTACGGAACTGGATTGCATCTTGTTCGGGGTTGGGCTGATTGTGAACCAAGTTGTAATAATCGTGGTCAAACCCAATCTTCTTGCCGCCCGCCGCCTGTAACTCATAAACCAGAAGGGAATTGGTAGCAATCTGCTCTGCAATAATGCTTACACACCGAAAAATGGTAGGCAGCAGCATCGCAGTGTGGGGTGTTACGACTTCGTTTGAATCAGTCCTGTTACCACCAAAGAGCAAAAATGCTTCAGGATTTGCAAAGTTAATCGGATTGTTCAGCGGGTCGCTTCTGAAGATGCGGTTTAGTAACCCCATATGTCTTTAGCCCTTCTTTCCCATCATGTACGACTTGGGTAAGTCCTGTAGGCAGATGGGGCCAATTACAGAGGTTAATTAGTTAGCTGTGATGTCGGGATGGAATGGAACACGCTTGGCGGGGAGTTTCGCCGCAGGCTTGTTGGCTGCACAGTATGCAAGAAACATCAACGAAGCCCCGGCGAAGACAAGCGAAGCGGGCCAGTAGATAAACCCAACCCCTGCCGCAACCAAGACGAGTCCTAAAACAAACACTACATCTGCCATTAAAATCCAGTCCATTCTTCGTACTCTTGATCAACACAACCCAGCGTCTCTCTAATGCGTACCAAACAGTTCAAAAGGGCGGAAACTCCGTCAATCTTGAACTCAGGCTTCTCTTTACGCGGAAAGACATTCTCGTTTGCGTCTTCGGATGAAACTACGTTACCAACCATCCACGTCATTACTTCGTTACCGTCGTGGTGGACGCGACCCGAACGAATCATGGCATCAAGCCACTTCATAGGGTCCGATAGAGTCATAGGGTTCTGCGGGGTTTCCGTAGCCTCGATGCCGGTTGCTGCTTGTATCTGCTGCTTGAAAAAGAATGCCTGCGCCTTATCGAAGCAGAATTCCTTGACAGTAAACAACCCGGCGTCCTTCAGCACATCCCGCTTGATGAACTCGTAATCAATCTCGTCGCCTTCTGTAGCAACTATCAGCTTCTTGTGAACCCATGCTTGATAGTTCTGGAAGGCGGGGTCGAATGCGCGATTCTCGGGAAGGTAGAATTTGGGAAAGATGAAATAGTGCGACTTCTCATCTATGACTTCCGTGAACACCGTCAACTCTGCCGCGAGATCAATCTGCGAACCCAAGTCGAGACCCTTTACGCAGTCCTTACCCTTGAACCTATCGGAGTACATATTCAACGTACTGTCCGCTAGACTCAGCCACTTCTCAACATTGAAGAACCCAGACTTAGCAGTACACCAAACACACATGTGCTTGGTCTTGAAAATGTTCTGCTTCTCGGGTGACTGGATGGCTTCAAGTTGCTCTGCCCTGACATTCTCTGAATTAACGGACACGCCCCAGTTGGGGTTGCACTTGATGAGTGATGATTCCAATGTCCAGTCGTCGGTTGGGTCGATAGTGTAGATTATCCCGAAAGTATTGGAGCCTTCAATGACGCCTTCAAGGATGCGCTCAACGTCGCGCTGCATCGCATAGCATGGACCGCCCGTATTAGATCCTGCGGTTGTAATGACCAACCCCAAGGGCTGCTCACGCGCTACCGTGCCTGTGTTCATCGTGTCGTAGAGCCGCGAATCATCATGCTCGTGGTACTCATCGCAGACGTAGCACGAAGGACTTCCCCCGTCGCCAGGATTACCAATCAATCTCTCAAACTTGGAGTTTGTTTCGAGAACTGTGATCGTCTGCGCATTTACCTCAACCCCAAACTTCTCTAGGAGTGCCGGTACCGCTGCTGCCATCTTCTTGGCCGGATCAAATACGAACGCTGCCTGCTTCTCTGTGGTTGCACCCGCGTATACCTGTGCGCCGAACTCACCATCAAGGATTAGGCAATAAAGCGCAATCCCCGCCGCGAGAGTTGACTTCGCGTTCTTTCTGCCCAAGCAGATGTACGCTTTTCTGAAGCGCCTATTACCATCCGTCTTCTTAACCCACCCGAACAAAGAGCACACAATGAACTTCTGCCACGGCTCTAGTTTGATGAGTTGGCGCATTGCCGCCCACTTGCCAGCGACGTGGGGCAGGAGTTCGATGAATTTGCAGGGCTTGTTAGCCTTGTCTTCGTCGAACCGGAATGGGAAGTCTGGGGACGTGGACGCTTCAAGGTCGTCAATGTGCCGCTGTGTCGCAAGAACAACCCAACGACAAGCAGGGATTACCCCCGCGACAACATCCTGTGCATACTTGAGAGCGTCTTGAGAATGGGATTTAGGGGACGGGGCAGGATTCTTAACTTGCTTCGACTTGCTCGCCATCTGCCCCCACACTCTATTCCTTAGAGTTCATCCCACGGACTCTTAACGTCCGGTTTCTTTGCGTCTACCTTGACCTTGCTGCGGTCAATTGGATTCAGGCCGAGTTTACCCAACGAGTTAGTCAGCAGGGTAATCTCGCTTGTCTGCATTTCATCGACTGCCCACTCCACAGTTGTCACGTCACCCTTGGTGATCGTCCGTTTGTAACGGCGGGGGCTGCGGTACTTGTCCATGAGTTTGCAGGTAATTTCAAGGAGCATCCGGTCTGGGCTGCGCAACATGCCTTCGGGTATCTGGCTTATGATCTCGTCCCAGATGGCCCGTACCCGCGCAGAAAGGTGCCGTGGTGCGTTCCCGATAGATTCGGGGCACTCGGGGCCGTCTGTACGACCGGCGTAACGACCAGGATCATGAGCGACAGAGCCGTTCATCTGAAGGACTTTGATACTTTTACGCAACCCCATCCGAGTGCTCCTTTCCCTACGCTATGTTGAACCATGAGACTCTATTCACGGCATCACTAATGACACTCCCTGTTACACCAAACTTGTGCCCTAACGCCCGTTGGGTAATCCCACCTGCGGCATACAACTTCCGAATCTCTACGACACTTTCGGGGCACAACTTAGCATTCAACCCACGCTGAGTGTTAACAGCGTGTGTAACAGGCTCTAAATGATCTGGATTTACACACTTACGGACGCGGCAAAGGTGATCCAATATCATACCATCGGGAACCGGGCCGTACTTTGCGACATACGCAGCTACATGTGCCCGTGTCTGTACTCCGTTGACGTTTGTCTCCCCGTAGCCCCACTCGTTTAAGCAATGGTTCCACACATGACAACCATTGGAGTCAATCGTGTATGGATTCGGTTTACTCCTGCCCCGAAGTTGGTGACCGAAAATATACCGCTTGGGTATGTTTCTCGTGACCGGCGCAAACGCGCCACAGCCGCACCCACATAATTGTGCTTTACGGCGCGGAATCAAAGCCCTCGGTTGTAAATCGGGTAATCCGGTTCTCCGCATCCTGTAGTAGTGCGCACTGCAATAACCAATATGGACGCTCTGTGCTGCGCAGCCATCTACAGAACAAGTAGGTCTAAACACCTTTGGTACTGGCATCTATCATTCTCCTAAAATGAAATACCGGCTTTAGAAACCTCTTAGGAGAAGGTTCAAGGTGCCGGTTACCTATTGGCGGTAATTAGTCGCCAAGTATGTTTGTGCGCTTCCCGTTTAGTCCGATTTATGCGCAAGCGTCTACGTCTGTACGGGATGCATTTCTATGCCGGTTTGCACAAAGTCAATGTCTATATGGGTTGAATTGGAACCTTAACGTCGTACTCACGCCCGAATGCGTGATTTTCCCTGTAGGTCTTCTGACTATGATGTGGTTTGCAGAGCGTTTCAGTGTTGGTCGGATCTAACCTGCGTTCGGGCGCTTCTATGATAGGGATAATGTGGTCAACTTCGTTTCCTGCCTTGATGATGCCTTGGCGGGCACATTCCTGACAGAGATGGGAGTCACGTTCTAAAATCGTGGGCCTGAACGCAAGCCACTGCGCATCATATCCGCGAGACTGTCTGCTCCCGCGCCTGAAGTCATAACTCTGCGTTACCTTGCGGTCTTTGGAATGCTCGGAGCACCAACGGGAATCGGACAGGTTGGGACAACCGCGAACACTGCACGGCCTCTTGGATCTCGTGGGCAAGTTGTGCTCGATTCTTGGGGTGCTTCCCTTATGTTTGGGAACTACGGAACGTTGGTGTAAGATATGGCGCGAATGTTTGCCCCCAGAGCACCCGTAGTGGTGGAGGACTTTAGCTTCGTGTGAGACGCACACAAACCCATGAGGTCTATGCAGCCACGACCCTGACGTGGAAGCCTTAACGCCGTAGTCGCTGGTACCGGCTCTACGGAACTGTCAATAGCTGCAAAGATTGTCACTTCGCCGTCGTGGTCAGCCTACTGGCCCACATTCCCACGTCTGCCCGACCCATGCTCGGGACCGACTGTACTTAATAAACTCGAATCTAAATGAGGGCGGGCAACGGTCGGAGAAAGTCACCCCGGAACGATCACATCACGTCGCCCACCCTCTTGCGGAGGCTGAGGAGACGCCGTCACGCAAACTTGTACTTGTACTTGTAACTAAACTATGCTGCATCTTCTTCTATGCTCTCGAAACCTTCCCAATCGCGTAGGCTCGGGAATGGTAGGTCTTCTTCAGCAAAGTTCAGCCTTGCAAACTCCCCGAAATAATACATCGCATTAACATCGTAGAGTGCCGCAGCCAGTCTTTCGCTTTTGGAAGTGCCCAACTTAATGAGTTTGCCATCTACACGGATTTGTGCAACCCACAAGCCCGTCGCACTGTTCAGACTCACTCCCTTAAATCGAGACGTTTTGGGAACCCTGTGGATCTGCTGGTTCTGGCTATTCTGCCTACTTGTGGCAAACCGTAGATTTGCGCGTCTATGATCGAGGGGCTTAGTAGGATCTATGTGGTCAACAATTTGCCCTGGCTTTGCACCGGTGATGAACCTGTGCAAACTCATGGTTCGTGATTCGCCGCCCGATGGTTTACGGTAGGCCGTGAAATATATTTGCTGATTCGTGATGCTCGCGCTCCAACTGTGTTGAATTGTGCGCTCCCAATCCTCGGGATCTAGGAGGACTCTATAAGTCTCGCCAGTACGACCGTTCGAGACCATTAAGATGTACGCGCCGGTTTCGGAGTCAATGCGAATCGGTTGCTGCCGGTCAATCACTTTGTAGTACCCCTCTCTGTAACTAATAGTATGGAAAAAGTGACCAAAAGGATTCTTTTCATCAAAAGAAAAGTAAAATAATCTAAGATTCTTGCACAGTATGCAAAGCCGCCGGAACCGCCCGGAACATACAAACCATGAAGAACTTCTGCCCTATCTAACTGATTCTAAAGGAGTTAGAACTTCTGCACTTATTTTAAAACGCACTTTGTGCAGCTTTTGAGTTACCTAAGTTACTTACTTATTGTTTATACTTACGAAAAGCAAAAGCGTTTAACTACAAACGCAATTTTCCTTAGGGTAGGAGATCGCCGGTAGGAAAATTAAAAACCCGGTAACCTAGTTGCTCCTCTACCGACCCTCCAATGCGTCCCCGTCTGTGGCGGGTAGTCATTCCCTTGGGTATGTCAGTCCGTGCTCTGCTGACTAACGCCGTAGTAGAAGGTCAACCAACCTTTGAGAGACGGCGGGAACGTAAAGTGTTTCCAAACTCGTCGGCCTACACCGACTCATCAATCTTGATTTAGATTGGACTGGCTGTGATACAAGCCCAGGATCTCAATGCGTCTTTAGGTTGTCCGTGTGTCGCCTCTTGCGCGGGCGTTACCGGCAGTTCCGAATAACGACTGGTTCCTAAAGGGCAAAGCAGCCGGGTCCGGTGAGTTGGTCGGCTGACAGATGGAGGGGGTTGTACCCCTCTCTGTAACTAATAGTGGGCAAAAACCGCCCAAAAGGATTCTTTCACCCCGAAATAACTTAAAAATAGTTGAAATAAGTCCCGTGCCTGTCACGTTTTGACTAACTTAGTGTAAAACTTACACGCTTTTATGCAGGTAACCATTACTTAAGTTGTATTGCGCGGATGGTTGCTTACGCCTAGTGTTCGGACAGCGACCTGACAGCATTTTATAAGATCGAGCCAGGGCGGCCCTTGGAGATTCCTTTAAAATGGCATCACAGTGTTTTCCTGTACTGCGTTTTGTCTTCCCACCCCTCATCAACAATTGCACAGTCTGCAAGATAGCCGAACCTGCCGAGTTTACGGATTGGGTAGAATGTGTTTACTGCCGTGCAACCCTGTGTGTCAACTGCACTTGTCCTTGTGTGCCTGAACCCACGTTAACCGATATTGTGATGCTTTGTTTGTCTGCGTTGCCCAGGGTATTCCGCGAAGGTATGGTGGCAGCAATTACGGACGACTTGGGGGAACTCCTCTTTTGTACGGAGGACTCCTGTGGGTTGTTCACAAATGTCCCCGTGATCGGGCGGCTACTGCGCCTGCAAATGGTGCCCTTGATGCGCGTGGGGCAGGGGGAAAGGGAAGTCAGCGCGTTGGTTACAATGGCCGCGCTGTCTGCTTACATCAAGCATCCCCTCAAGCCCCACACCATTTGTGACCGCTACGGGCCGTTCGTTGCCTGGATGGTAGATGTGATCCCATGCGAAGCCGTTGGGGGCAGACAGTACATCGTCAACGTCTTTACGCCGATGATGAACTAAGTTGCTTTAACCCCATTACCCGCCATTGGCATAGTGTGCGACCCAAGCTCTCAACTTGGGCGTATACTGATCCAGCCCTTCCGACCACGGGACTTCCTCAAAATACTCGCTGCCATCTTCAGCTATGCAGGGCATCACGCTCAACGCATCGCAGACCAGCTTCATGGTCTCGGGGTAGGGCCGGTACTTGTCGGCGCACCACCGCCAAATGGTGGCTGCTGTGATGGCGTAGTTCAGTCGTTTGCAAAAGCTGTTGATATTCAGCCCACGGGCCTGTAGCTTGTCGTTCAGCCAGGGGCCGATGTTGTTGAAGCCGGGGTCGAAGTCCATTTCCGGGGTTGCTGTGCTTGCTTTGGTTGCCTTGCTCATTTAGAAAGTCTCCAAAAAGATGTTGACATAATTCAAAAGATGTGTGAAGATAGAAACATCGCAACACAGCCCACTGCTGTACTGCTATTCTTGAACGATACAGCACTTAGGCGGGCGTGTCAACTAAAAAGGGTGTTATGGAAATAGACATTGATACGGGAGCGGCCATTTTAACGGTAGTGAGCAAGAAGTACGGGGCTTTTCGAGTTCTGCTCGATGCATCTGATTACCCACGAGTAGCCACTCATAAATGGTGTGTGCTCAAGAGCAAGAAGAATACTCTGACATATTTTGGTGCTAACTTGCTTATGTCAGACGGAAAACGAAAAACGCTATTGTTGCATCGTTTCTTGATGGACCCGCCGAAGGGGCTGCTCGTAGATCATAAAGACGCATACGACACCCTTGACAACAGACGTTCAAACCTCCGCATCGCCACTAGGGAGCAAAATAATCAAAACAAACGCCCAAGGACGGGAACAAGTAGTCAGTACAAGGGCGTGTCATGGACAAAACTACGAGGCAAATGGAGTGCGTACATCACCAAAAGTGGAAGGACACTTCCACTCGGCTGCTGTGATTGTGAGATGGAAGCGGCGAAGTTGTACGATGCAGCGGCCATTGATTTGTTCGGTGAGTTTGCTTTGCTGAACTTTCCCATCAGTGCAGTGGCGTAGCCGTCAAGTAGAACACTCTACAACCCGCTGTAACGGCTCCAGGACGTTAGGGACGTATGTTTCCCTACCTGACACCCTAACTATTGCAGGAAGGTGCTATTCTGTGTCACGGCGGTGGCTTTGAGCAGGATACAGTAGGGGCAGAATCGGCTACGAGAAGTTAAAGTTGTCTTAAACGATATACACAAGGAAAGATAAATTGCACACATCTCAAGAAGTGCCTGTATTGAATCCCGATAGTCTTGTGCCTGCTCTAAATCCAATTTTGATCGTGGACGGTAAGGGGCTGGATCGACTCAAGAAGTATCTCGCAACCCCGCGCACGTACACGATGGACTATGAGACAACGTGTGTGGACACCTTCTACCAGCGGAAGGCTAGAACCCTCCAGATTGGCGACAGAAACGAACAATACATCATTGACCTACTGGCCTTCGCGGAGACCCCTGAGAGGCTGTGGAGGGCACAGGGAGGGTATCGTAGGCACGGGGTTCTGCTCAATAAGCGGCTAGTTCCTGAAAGGCGAACAATGGTTATCAACGGGAACCTAGAACGTGTCCCGGCAGAAGCATTAACTCCCATTGTTGAGCGGGTGCCGGTTGATTCCACGATTCTCCAGCCGGTTATCGATGTGATCCAACCCAGCATGGACTCTGACGAATGGCTAAAAGTCGGCCACATGTTGGAGTTCGAGTACATTGTCAGCAAGTGGTGCTTGGGGATTCGCGCATGGCATTTCTACTGCACACTGACCGCAGAGCGCATCATCCACAATGGGGCAGTCCCGGCCATGCTTGCAGGGTTCTACGGCCTTGGGGACTTGGTACGTCGGTATTGTGGGTTTGAGATTGACAAATCCAGCCAAACGACCTTCGACCTCGAATCTCCGCTAACTGAAAAGCAGATTATTTACTGCGCATTGGATGTTCGGCTCCCATTAGCAATCAAGGCTGCCCAGGAAGTCAAGCTCAAGAAGGCGGGATTACAGTGGGTCACCCAGATTGAGAACGACGCAATCCCCGCATTCGGGGATCTCCACTTGAACGGAATGTATGTCAATCCCGTCAAGTGGCAGAAGATTATCGACGGGAACCAAGCCAGGCTGGTTGCGGCTGTAGAGGGGATCGACAAATTCTTCCTGCCCATCGTAGGAGCCAAGCGGCTGCCCAATCCCGAAGAAGCCGCAAGGCTCAAGGAAATTTGGAAGGGGCTGCAAGCCAAGAGTCAGAGGGAGACGGAACTTTCTGCTGAGATTCGCGGGGCCAAGAGCGATCCTGTGAAGAAAGCCGCGTTGATTGCAGAGCGGGACAAGGTTGAGGCCATGCGCGTAGCGTTGATCGCACCGGCCAAAGCACAGTATGCAATCGAAGCCGGGTTCTGTACCAAGAAATACACAGATGAGTTCGACAAGTACGAAGGGCAGTCTGCAATCAATTTCAATTCGCCCGACCAACTCCTAGCTGCTCTCCACGCCGGTCCCTTTGGGTTGAACGCCAAGAATTTCCCGGCTTCCAACGACAAGGTAATGGAGCGCCATGCCAAGCTGCCGGTCATTGCAGCCATCCGTGAGCATCGCGGGGTAAAGCAATCCCTGAAGATGTATGGCGACCGCTGGATTAAGACACGCGATGAAATGAGCACGATTGGGAATCCCAAGCCGGGGTTCGTAGATCCCGACACCGGGCGCATCCACGCAAGGTTCAATCAACTGGGAGCGGACACCGGGCGACTGTCTTGCTCCAATCCGAACCTGTTGAACCTGCCCCATGAGGACATCATCCGCGAAGCGTTTGAGTCCCGCCCGAAGTTTGACATGGTTTCCAAGGATTGCTCTGGGCAGGAACTCCGGGTATTGACGCAGTATTCAAGAGAACCGGCCTGGGTCCACGCATTTACTCATGGGCAGGACATTCACTCTGTGTCTACTCAAATGATTGCGCCCGAACTCTGGAAGGCGGCAACGGTAGAGGCATCGTGTGCGTTCCTGCACAAGAACAAGGCCAAGTGCTCATGCCCCGGCCACAAGAAACTCAGGAATGACTACAAGGCCGTGACTCTCGGCATCATCATGGGCTTGGCTGCGTTCTCATTGGGCGTACAACTCGGTATCTCGACGGAGGAAGCGCAAGAAAAGATCGATAGTTGGATGCAGACGTTCACCCACAACAAACGGGCTATTGAAGAGAATCAGAAGGTGTCTTACGACCGTGGGGAAGCCCGCACGTTGGCCGGTAGACGCCGCTTGATGAAGCAGGTTAGTTATGAACAAGCCAAGGCGTTTGCAAAGGACAAGTACAAAGACCAGTGTGATCAAGGCAAGATCACAAAGACAATGAAATCCTTGGTCGCTGCGGTCAAGCGCGAGGGAGGGAATGTTTCCTATCAAGGGTGCGTTGTTGGTGCGACTCAAGTCCTGGAGGAGACAAGGGGACTATGCAGGATTGAAGACCTTTGTGGGCGCTCCGTCAGGATTTGGGATGGCGAAAGATTCGTTTCTGCTCATGTTGTCCATAGCGGGCCAAAGCGCCTTGTGAGGATTACAGCGGCGGGTCGCAAGGTGTTTGAATGCAGTCCTGACCATAAATTCAATGTCTCTGGGACGCGAGGTAACTGGTTCTGGAAAACGTCTGAGGAGTTCAGCAAGCAGACGTGGATTAAGTTCAATGAAGAAATGCCACAGTGGTGCGCAACTGATATTAAGTATCCTGAAATATACAATGCCCGCGCATCAAACGGTAAGGGTGTAGTAATCCAGCAGATAAGTGACCACATGCTGTTGGGAGAGTTTGTCGGCAGGATCGCATCAGATGGGTCGATTGGCCCAAACAAAGCCGTTACGCTGATCATTGCCGAACATGAGAAGGCGATCTTGCCAAGGCTTAGGGAAGGCATGTTGTGCTTAGGCGGGGATCGCTGGGCAGAACGGTCAAAGCAAAAGAAGGGTGACTTTCTTAATGGGCAGCGATATCAGCCTGTACATTCCTACACATTGGCCGACTCTACGCTTGCTAATCAGCTATGGTTGGCAGGAGTCAAGCAAAAGGTTCCTGAGTTCATCATGCAGTCGTCTGATATGTTGCGGGGTTATCTGAGGGGGATGTTCGACGGGGACGGCACTGTTTACCGAGATGGGATTATGTTGACGTTCGGTCAGATACAAAGAAAGGAAGGGTGGGCGAGACAAGTTCAGTCGTGTTTGGCGGCGTTGGGCATTCAGGCAAACGTACATATTAACGCGGGTGCCACTGTCGTGCGGGTGGTTAAGCGAGAGGCTTTGAAGTTCCAGGAGCGCGTGGGTTTTATGAACCCGGTGAAGCAACAGAAGTTGCGCGACTTGATTCAGGTGGGGTCAAAGCGTGGATTGTCCGTAATCTACGGTCATGCCGTGTCTGTGCGGAGCGTTGAAGTAACGGACCAATGGGTAGAAATGTACGACGTAGTAGACAGCGAGAGCCACAAGTTTATGGCGAACGGGTTGATTACTCATAACTCCAGCGCCGACTTTATGAAACGTGCAATTGGCTGCGGATTCGATAAAGAAGGCAACCCGTACCTGTGGCATATCCTTGAGCCTGAGTTTGGAGCGATGCTGGAGAATTTTCCATATGATGAACTGGTCACAGAGAGTCCAGAGCCAAACAGTGAAGCAGTCTCAGCAGCGGTATCCGATGCGATTATCAGGGCGGGCGCGGAGTTGGTTACAGTCGTCCCGATGGAGAGCGAAGGCAAGATTGCTAAATCCTGGAGTAAATAACGACCTTAACAACGACCTTAACCGATACAACATAAAGGAGACTACCATCAAATCGAAACTCTGTACGACTTGTGACACGCCTATTTCAGATGCACGGCTCAAAGCCCTGCCATCTGCAACCCTCTGCCGCGACTGCCAAGAAAAGCAGGAGCAATCTGCCCCCGCTCCTTACGTACCGGTCGCTTACTTCAGCAAGTCTGCGGATACCTGTGATATGGACACGCTTGTGAACGAATCGGAGAAGGCACTGGAGGGAGAGTGAGCGGTAATTATTCCAATATCTTAACTGATACGCATACAGAAAGTGTGATATAGTTGGAAGATAGATTCGAGTTGTACCAGGGCGACTGCCTTGAGGTAATGCAGGATTTGGAGGATGGGTCGATAGACATGGTGATGTGCGACCTTCCCTATGGCACGACCGATTGTAAATGGGACACGGTGATTCCCTTTGAACCCCTTTGGGCTGAGTATAAACGGATTTGCACTGGCGCTATCGTTCTGACCGCCGCACAGCCTTTTACTTCTGCCCTAGTAATGAGTAACGTCAAGGGGTACAAGACAAGCTGGGTGTGGAACAAAAAGCAGTCCGGGGGATTTGCCACGGCTAAGTACCATCCTTTGAAGATCACTGAGGATGTCTTGGTCTTTGGGCAGACGACTGGGAACTATCATCCGATGATGCGGACAGGGGTAATGCGAAAGAAGGGCGGCTGTACCAAGAGCAATGAAATTCAATCAGGTCTAAAGCCGGGACATGTTACCGAGAACGATCAATATTACCCAACTAACATCATCGAGATTTTGAGCGACCGTGCAGGCAAAGTTCATCCAACTCAGAAACCTGTGGCCCTTATGGAGTATCTGATCAAGACATACACCAACGAGGGTATGACTGTGCTGGATAACTGTATGGGATCTGGAACGACCGGCGTAGCCTGCATGAACACCAATCGCAGATTCATAGGCATCGAGCAAGATTCTGCCTATTGTGCAATCGCGCACAAACGGATTACAGAAGCAGCACAGGGGTGCAAGTGAGCATCCCGAAGGTTGCAAAGCCCGCCCCGAAGGTCATCCCAGATCCCGCGAGTGTGTCCAGGGATAAAACGAAAGCAGCTTTGATTGCAGTCTACAAGTTGTACACCAAGGACAACAAGAAATACGAAGGCGAGTTCTACAAGGCAATCCTGGCGTTCGCCAAACTCAAGATTGCTTACATCGAGTACGAGTTTTTCAATCTAGGTACGGCGGGGACGGTAGACGATTATGCGCAGGAATCGGCCATCGCGGTCTTCAAGGGGTTGAAGAAGTTCAGGGGAAACTCGGAGTCGTTTTATGCGTGGGTCCACAAGATTTGCTACACGACGGCCTCTGGTCTCTTCAATGAACTCCATAGGCAGAAGGTGGAAAAGGTAGCCATCTTCCTGGAGGAAAAAGGAGACGACGGGGAAGGGTCTAGTTTCGTGGAAGAAAACCCCTTGTTGTCTGCTAGGTTCGGTTCAGGAGGGAACGGGCACAGGCGGGTTGATGACATCCTAGCCAATGTAGACGGCACGGATAAATGGATCTGTCAACTCATTATGGACGGTAATACACAGAAGCAGGTTGCTGGGTTGCTGCACATGGGTGAGGCTGCTGTTAAGGCTAGGCTGCACAGGATGAAAGTTAGATTTACAAAGGAGAAAGACGTTGCTTAAGATTCAGAAATTACACGTTGATGCAATCCTACCTACGGTAGCCCACCCCGGAGAGGACTTGGCCTATGACCTCTACGCGCTGGAAGACACTGTGCTGCCAATTGGGGTAGTCACGAAGGTTCGCACTGGGATTGCGGCTGCTGCGTACAAAGTTAAACGAGTGCAGGCCGGGATGAAGATTGATGACGGGGGCCATTACATGAGCCATCGGGATGACGTTACCCCACTTGGTCTGCTCATCCGCGACCGTTCCAGTATGGCGGCTAAGGGGATTGTGACGAGCGGGGGAGTGA
>Ga0068855_100000698_pt1 | contig 41072 bp, 42 predicted proteins | sample KBSCornC52_FD_66592 | JGI IMG/M metagenome (GOLD analysis project Ga0068855, IMG submission 66592) | Corn rhizosphere microbial communities from Kellogg Biological Station, Michigan, USA - KBS Corn C5-2 | ecosystem: Host-associated > Plants > Roots > Rhizosphere > Soil ...
AAATACTATAGTGGTATCTCAGGTGTTTACAGTTAGTTCCGATAATACCCAGCAATTGCTTGCTGCCAAAATAAAAACTCAATTGCCCGGTATAGTATCCAAGGCAGTTTATCTGGGCAATAATCTTATATTGATTACCCCAGTAACCGGAATTAACCTGGTGGTAACTGGGGCAGTAACATTGGGTGTATCCCAGGCAAATGTAACAATCGCCTCGGTGAACACGATTGTGAGTTCAGATAATACTGTATTATTTACTCTTGCACCCAAGTATGCCAATGCCGATGGGAGTAACCTTGAGGTGCAGATATTAAGCGCCTCAAATGGAGATGCTAATTCATTCGACTTAGCTATTAACCACCTGATTGAATCCAGTCTTAATGAATCCTACAAAAATATAAAGATCATCGGTAACCCTTCAGTGGCATCATCCACTTACTTGAAGGCTCTTCAGACTTCAAATTGGATGGATGTAACGTATGCCGATCTTTCGGGAACGGTGGGGCAACAGAGACCGGTAAATACCATTTTAAAGTATGATACCGGAAGTGATGGGGCAAATATAACCGATTCCGACATCCTGGGGGATTCATCCAATAAGTTGGGCGTATATTCTTTGGACCCATACGATGACTTTTTCCAAGTAGCCTCTCTTAATTCCAATAGCAATGCTGTAATGATTGCCCTTGCTAATTATGCTACTTCAAGGCAGGACCACGTAGCATTTTTACACATCGACAATAGCAATACTACGGAAGCCGATGTAGCAGCAGCAAGAGATGCCACATTTATTGATACCACTTATGCTGCATTCTTTGCCGGAGGCATAAAGGCAATTGACTCTGCGAATGATGGGGCTGAAAGAGACATTTCCGAAATAGGAGACGTTCTGGGGGCAGCAGCATATTCAGCATCTAAGTTTGGGCCTTGGTGGTCATTTGCAGGAACCAAGAGGGGTACGATTATTAATTGCTTGGGCATTGTAAATAACTTTGGATTAGCAGCAAACTATGCAAATCGAAACTTGTTAGCTAACCACCAAATATGTATCGTAGGCCAGAATAAGGGGAAGAACTACATAAGCGGTAATTTTACTGCTCAGATAGATAACTCCACCCTTTCTTTTCTGAATGTACGCCGGATGTTGATTTATCTGAAAAAGCTATTGGCCCCAATTTTTGAGGGCTATATAGAAGACCCCAATGACCCCACTACCTGGAAACAAATTTTCAATAAAGTAAAACCTCAGCTGAAGAAATTAAAAGATCAGAGGGGCATTGCTGATTGGGATTACCAGGGAGATCAATTTATTACGGATGTTTCCAAATGCGTTGTGAATGACCCGACGGATGTGCAGAATGGAAAGTACCTGGTAATACTTTATGTCAAGGATATCGTTTCCTTGCAGGACATCCAAGTAAATATTACCCTTACGGATTCCGGGGTTAGTTTTGAAGATTCTCTGTCCGGCATTATAAATACAAACTAAAAGCCTAAATTTTAAAATACTATGGCAAGAGTACAAAACCCCCGGAAGGAGTTCAACTTCCAAATCACTATCGGTGGTATTAATCCATTCCTTTGCCAGGAAGTGAAATTACCCGATATTGAGTTCGATATGACCGAACACGGGGATACAAACTATGATGTAAAAACTGCAGGTAGAAAGAAGATAGGCATGCTGCAGGTAACCAAGATATTTGATTCTACCTCTATTGACCTTGAGATTAGGCAATGGGCTGATCAGATTCAAAATACCTTGACCGGTGGTGGAGCTAATCCTTCCGACTATAAGAGGTCAATTCTAGTAGAGGAATTTGCCTCCGATGGGGTAACGGTGGTATCTACTACTGAATATGAAGGAGTATGGCCCCAGAAGATTAATGGACGGACCCTAAATCGTAGGTCATCCGATAACACTACCCAGAGCATAGAGTTCTGTGTAGATGAAGAATTCGAATCTTAGAAACTTACATACATTTTTGCCACGTGACGGGCTATGGGTTATTAACAGCACCTATAGCCCTTTTTAGTTTGGTGGCTATTATTGATTAAAATTCTATCATGCATTCAAACACTTTAAAAGTAATGGTCCCATCTGGGAGGACCTGGGAAATCCGGGAAACTAATGGTAATGATGATGCCATCTTATCCAATTTTGGTAGTGCTGTTACCGGAGACAACATCTATAATTTCTTGGCAAATATTATAGTGGGGCCGACTAGACCACTTGCTGCCGAGATTATGGAGTGGCCAATCAATGATAAATATTACCTATTATTCAAAAATAGGGTTTGGAATTTTGGTCAGAAGTTCATTTACAGGCATACGGACCCATTGGATGAAACCCGGAAGGAAGAAACTTATGAAGAGGACCTTGCACCTTTTGATGGTGACCTCAGTGATCCCGAATATACTCCAACAGCCTTTTCAGTAAGGAGGCATCCAGCTGGAGAAAAGACCCATTTAGAAACCGTGATTGAAGGGCATAAATTCAGGTTTCAGGTTATGACGGGTGCAATGGAGAAGGCGGATTACCTCATCGGAAATACCGATAGAAATCGGAACACTATATTAACCTCTCGTAAATTGGAGGAAGAAATAAGTGGTAAATGGCTATTAGTTACCAGCTTTCATTCCTTCAGCTCGAAGTTGATGAGCAAGATACGGGGATGGGTTTCAACTAATGATGAGCCATTTGCACCATTCGTTCATTTTACAAACCCCCGAACCCAAACACCAATCACACTACCTTTATTTGCAGCACCGACTTTTTTCTTTCCGGAAGAGACGACCTAGATGTTATATGGGCAAGAATATGCTCTTCCGGTATGCCAATTGATTATAAGACTTTTTATGAACTACCATTTTCAAAGGTAGATAAACTTCTTGCCATTTCCAAAGAAGCCTTAGAAGAAAAAATTCAAATACAATTAGCAACCTCATTAGGAGGTATATTAGGCAATAAACCAACGTAACCATGATCTCCCTTGGTCAACAGAGTCAATTAGGTATTGGTATAGCAATCAAATTGCAAAACCAATTTTCTGGGGCTGCAAATCAGGTAATAGCCTCGATGAAGTCCATGAAGAATCAGGCTAATGCTACCCTGATGGCTGGACTAACCTCTTATCGTAATTATGCTGCGGGAATTGCTGCTGCTTCCGGGGTTGCTACGTATGCCATGTTTAATATGGCAAAGTCTGGAGCTGAATACCAACATCGGATAAATCAGATTGCTATCGTAGGTGGAAAAGAATTGGGTAGAACTAGAAAGCAATTATCCGATTTTGCCCTGGGATTAAGTAAGCAATTCACAAGAACTCCACAGGAGATAGCTGGAGCAATGTTTGAGAATGTTAAAGCGGGTGTAACGACTGGATTGGAGATGATAACTAAATATCAGATTGCAGTCGCTACAGCAACGGATGAGATGTTAGAAGGGGAACAGGGGGTGGCATTTGGTTTGAATTCCATAAGGAATGCCATGAATCTAAGTTTGGATCAGTTTCCAAGGGTAGCAAATGCGGTGACTGCTGCAGCTAATGCCTCCCAGGCATCAGTATTATCCCTAAATGAATCCATGCAATATTTTGCTAATACTGCCCACTTAGCAAATTTAAGTTTAGAGGAAACCCTGGCATTAGCTGCTAGGCTTTCTCAATCGGGGATCAGGGGCTCAACTGCTGGTACTGCTCTAACCAACATGCTTAATTATCTCACCAAAAATGTGGGACCTTTCCGGGGTAAGCAAGCTAATGCATCATGGGCTATGCTGGGGGTAGACCCCAATAAGATTGCGGAAATGGTAAATTCTGGGCACATCTTTGATGCGTTAAAAGTAATAGACCAGGCAGCAAAAGGTTTAAGCATAGTGCAGAAGGGCTCCATCATGAGGAATCTTTTCAATGTGAGGGGTGAAAAAGGGTTATTAAATTTATTTGGGGATGCAGACCCGAATAAAAGTCTTTTGGGAATGCAGAAAGCTATTATGGAAGGAGTGAACGGAGACATTGCCATGAAGCAGGCTAAATCAATGATGAATGATCTACAGGGGGAGATGGGTTTATTTACTAATCAACTTCATGCCTTTAAGATTGCCTTTGTTGAAGCAGTTGGACCCACTTTAAGAATTATAGTTGCTTTTGGTACAAAGATTCTTCAGTTCGGAACCATGCTCTTGAAAACCCCAATAGGCAAAGTATTTGCAGGGATAGCCATGGTGGGAATTCCATTGATAGGTTTATTATTTGCTTTTAGAGCTGCTACACTTGGGGCCATTATTGCTCTTAATGGTTTTTCTGCTGCTAATGCTGCTGGGGGATTTGGAACATTAATGCGGGGAGGTTTGGGGGCATTGGGTGGGACTTGGATGCGGGGGAAAGGTTTAACTTCCAATATGAACGGTAGAACTATCGTTAATGCGGGCCAAAAAGTTTCGTACCTGGGTAAGATTTATAAAGGGGGACAATTTTTACCCGCTGGATTCCAACCCGTGGGGTCCTTTGGTGCAACAGGCTGGGGTTCTAGGATTGGGAATTTCTTGGGCATGGGTTCTTTGATGAGTGGAGCAGGCTGGGGTGCTAAGTTAGCGGGATTTGCCGGGAAGGCCTTACCCATACTTGGGAAGATTGCTGGGTTTGCATTCAAATGGATTCCGGTAATAGGCTGGATATGGACAATAGTTGATTTACTGGATAGTATATTCGGTATATTTTCTAAGAAAGAGGATGATGACCCAGTAAAGCAACTCTACCATAGACAGTTAATGAATCAGAGTTTAGGTAAGTATTTTCCCCAAGATAGGCAGGCTCCTGTTCCCTATGATTCATGGTTGGCTGCTCATGGTGGTAAAGATAATGTACTTCAATCTCTAACCATTAATATTGATGGTAAGGAGGCGATGAAGGAGACCATTCAACATCAGATGGACAAACAATCTAGTGGGCAATTAAACTTTAATATTATTCACTAATGGCAGATATAATTCAAACACCCATTTATGGGTTTCAGAATAGAACCGTTGCTAATAATAATACTGGAGGTATAGGTACTAGGATAAAACCCAATCAACCATACATCCTGGATTTAGTTACCCTTGAAAGGTTATTCTTTCAAAACATTCCTACGGATTTAAAATATTCTCCGGAATCCAATTGGGTAGCAGTAGCAATGCCCGGTAGGAATAATGCCGTGTATCAGTTTACTGGGGGGGAAGACATTCTGGCATTTACGCTTTCTTGGTATTCAGATGAGACAGGAAAGACCGATGTGATCAGGAAGGTTAAATGGCTGGAGTCTCTAACCAGAAATGACGGTTATGATAATAAACCCCACCCGGTTCAATGCATTTGGGGAAATCTATTCCGAGATGCCAAATGGGTTTTAACATCTGCTGGGCCAATTAATTTTAGTAACTTTGATAGAGAAGTTGGGATGTGGCCTAAATTAGCAACTCAGGAAATCATTCTAAAGAGAATCACCGATCAAAATAGAAGCCGAGACCAAATACTTAATATCTATGGCTAATCAAATATTACTGCCCGATCTTAGGGACGATAATCCCTATTATAATGGGACTATATTCCAGTTCGATGACAGTAGTTTATCTCTGGACAGGAATCCTCTAGTTTATGAGAAATCAGATAAAGATAGATATTATACGACGGGGGATGGAGAATCACTAGATGGAATATCTTTCCAAGCCTACTTATCCTCAAAGCTATGGCATATGATTGCTGATGTGAATGATATTTTTTTCCCCCTGGATTTGCCCGCGGGTTCAACATTGCTTATTCCGGATTATAATAAAGCTCAAATTTTAAATCTGTAATGGACTACGGAGCACCATACATAAATGCCTTCTATAATGGTCAGCCTATAACTGACCCAATAGAATCGCTTAAATACGGTTCATCCGAGGATGACGACGAGGACATAGAAATAAATATCCGGACGGATAATGAAAATGCCGTGGATTTACCACAGTATCAGGAAGGGGCCATCTGGACTGTAATTTGGGGTTATATTGGGGGACCAAAATCTCCAGTACGGAAAGTCTATTGCTACGAGGTAAAACCAGAATATGATGACCAGAACATTCTTATTACCATTTGCTTTAATGAAAAGGGTTTAACTTCTAAACAACGAAGTGATAACCGGAAGATTTATTCCGATACCAATATGGTGGAGGTAGCCCATGAAGTTGGAAAAGCTCATGGATTAAAAACAAATTTGGAATTGGTGGCTGAAGGTGGTGGAGTAGTAAAGATTGCAACCACTGATGAATTGGTGGCTAATCTCAAAAAATTCTCTGCCCAACTTGCTCAGAAGCAAGCAGAGGATAAAAAATTATTTGGGTTAACCGATGCCGAGTTACAGGATGCTTATAATGCAGGAGTAGATATTGATCTGGGGGCAGAGTTAAGGAATCGACAATTAACTCGGGATTTGATTAGTTCATTTGGTCATTATGGTCAAGTGGTACAGGGGGGGAAATCAGACCGTCAACTATTGGATGAGTTGGGTCATAGACAACCTGGAGGCCAATTTATAGTCGATACCATTGATGATGAAATGACCATTAAAAGAAGGAACTTTGATCAGAAACCCATAAGAACCTATCATTGGAGTGGTGGGGAAGGGGAACTTCAGGCCTTTCAGCCTGAAACTAAGGGAAGGTCTAAGGATGGCACTGGGGTAAATATGCAATATGATGGTTGGGATTCCAATAATAAAACCTTTTTCTCCGGGGATGCTAATGCCCTTAATGATCCATCGAACAAAACCCTGGGAAAATACGAAAAGGAACTAAAGGACCTTCAAAACGTGGATGAGAAAAAGATTATATCTAATTACTCTCATATTATTGAAGGTAATTTGAAGCATGATGCCACAAACGTTGTCAAGGTATTTTCAGTACCGGTAACTGTATTGGATAAAAAGAAAGCCTTGGAGAACACAATCAATTTTTTTAAAAATCCCGATAGCTTCAATAAACCCGTAACTGACCCCACTCATAATAACCCATCAGATGCCCATACTACTGCTGCTAATTGGAGAGATGAAGCGAATCTTAAAAATAACCCTGGATACATTGAAGCTATAGGAGACCCAAATATAGTGAAGGGGAAGATCATAACGATTCTTGGTGTTGGAAAGAAACACTCCGGGAATTGGTATATTACCAAGGTGGAGCATTTGATAGGAGATGGAAAGTCCTATATGATGAGAATTGATATTGTAAGGCAGGGCTCCAATATTAAGGTTAATAATTCATATGCGGGAACTGATCAGACCAACAAAGTATTGAATAAACAGATAGGGCCTGATGTAACTAAGCAAAAAACTAAACAACCCCAAATAACCAAAAATCCCCGATGACTAAAAGAAATCCCTTTATAGCTATTCTAAAGGACATGGTATATCATGGGCTTGAGACATACGGAAGATATTACTCCTGCTATAGGGGTTTCGTATTTGATAATGTTGATCCTTTGAATAACCATAGAGTAAGGTTGGTTATTCCGGAGGTTGGTGGAAATACACCATACCAGTATTGGGCTCATCCAAAGGGTCAGTTTAGTGGAGAAGGATATGGAATGCAACTGATACCCCAAAAGGGGGATTTAGTTTGGGTGGAGTTTGAAAGGGGACATCCAGATTGCCCATTATATTCTCATGGCTACCGGGGAAATGGGGAATTACCAACTGATGATCCAGACCTAGCCAATGTTAATTGCTATTGGTTTAGAAGTCCATATGGCCATACTGTTAAAATAGACGACACTAAAAAATCCATTACTATCCAAACTAACGGGGCCAAGATACAGATAGATGAGAATGGGCTTATTGCTTTATCCAATGAAAATACTGACCTAAAATCGGTCTTAACAAACATCCTAAAAACATACATGAAAACTGAAACTATTATGGGTGGCCCTTTAGTTCCGGGGTCAATTCAGGATGCAGTTGATAATCTTCAGGAACTCAACAAACTTTTATCCTAATGCCCATTACAGATTTATATATATCGGCCAACTTATCTATCATGGAACTAAAGGAGATTCATGATATGTTACCCGATATAACTTCTGTATTGGAAGTTATGCCAGAGGATATCAAGCCTACATATAACTTGGCATTGCAGAACACAGTATCCAGGATAGTGGAAAGAATGAACCAAGTTGGTACATATCTATCATTAAGTGGGGCAGTTGAATCAGATGCCAAGAATTCTTTATTAACCCCGGTAATAGCTGGAATCCCCGTGAATCCTGGTGAGGCTACAAATGTTGCTGAGCAGACTGCTTTATTAGCAGATGCCCAGACTGCCAATACGAATCTTCAGACCATGCTGGATGAGATCAATGCAGTAATTTTATCATAATGGGATTTAATCAAAAACCGGTACAGGACTTTATAGGTAGGGGATTAACGTTCCCTATTAGATTGGTTAATGGGGCACCTCCTATTGATAGTGGATTTACTATCATAAGAGCTTCTATAGCCACCATCCTTTCTTTCCAATTTGGGGAAAGATTTATGTTGGGTGAATTTGGTTCAAGACTAAATGATCTTATTGAGGAACCCAATGATCAAATTTTGGAAAATGTTATCAACACTTTTATCGTTGATGCCATTACTAGATGGGAGAAAAGGATTACCCAAATCTCTGCCACTCTTATACGCCCTGATGCTTGGTCAATCGATTTGAATTTGGTGTATCAGGTGAAGAACGTTCAGAATAGTGATAATTTCGTTTATCCATTTTACCGACAATTAAATACATGAAACTAACACAGAGTTGGTTGGGATACCTTGACCGGAGCTATCAGCAAATCAAATCAAGTTGTATAGCCCGGTTAGTAAGTAATAATCCCGAAATAACCGATCATAATGAAAGTAATTTACTGATCATTATTCTGGACATGTTTGCCGGAATTGCTGAGATGCTAAACTATTACATCGACATGATGGGTAGGGAGGCATTTATGGGTGTTGCTAAGAGGTATAGTTCAATGGTGCGGTTATGCTACATGATAGATTACCCCATTCATGCAAATGTACCTTCAACAGTAACGGAACTTTTTTATCTGGTGGATAATTCTGGAAATCCATTCTATACTACCCAGATAGTCACCATTCCAAAAGGTACTATCATATCTGATCAGAATGGTACAAAATTTAATACCATTGTGGATGGACAGATCATTCCCGGCCAGGCTGGAGTTTATATTGATGCTTCCCAATACCAGGAAGTAGCCGGAGAGGAATTGGATACTACAACTGGAAATGCTTTGCAGCAGGTATTACTTCCGGCTGACTACGTCGATGGTTCTTTGATTCTTTTTATAGATGGGGAACCATGGGTATTATACCGATCATTGGGGTTAATGAAATCTACTACCAGGGGATTTATTGTTAGGGTACTGGAAGATGGAAATACCTATGCTATCTTTGGTGATGGCATTAATGGGGTAATTCCAACCCAGGGTTTGGATATAACTGGTAATTATAAGACCTGTGCCGGATCAAAAGGAAATTTACCACCAGGGTCAATCACCAATATCACCGGAACATTTCAATTACCCAATGGGGCATCTATTCTTGCTACAAACCAGGATTATTCCTCCAATGGAAAGGATGTACAGGGATTGGAGGATATAAGAAATGTGGCTCCCCGGTCTGTAAGAACCCTTGAAAGGGCAGTGACCTATCAGGATTACAAGGATGTTGCTATTCTTTGTCCCGGGGTGGGAGATGCCGAAGTATCTTATTGCTGTGGCAAGTTTGTGAATGTTTATGTTGTCCCATCCTCCCAGGGAGTTGCGACAGCTGCTCTTCTATCTATTGTGTCTGATTGGTTTAAGACCCGGAAAATGATAACTACCAAGGTAACCACTATTGCTGCGGGCATATCCAAGATGTTTCTCACTGCCACGATATTTGGCAAACAATTCTATACTTCAGATCAAATTCTTGTAGAGGTAATAAACTTATTAGCCGATAATTACGGATTTGCTGCGTCCAGCATAAATGAAAAACCATCTGTATCGGATATCATATCCTTGATTGAGGGGGCCAAATCAGTGGATCACGTGGATATAGGTTCTTTAAGGGTTCTACCTTATGTTAAACCTATAGAAACTAATACCCTGAAATTGGACATTGACTTTTCGAGACTTCCACAAGTAAACCAAAAGTATACCTATACCATAATCTACAAAGCTATATCTGCTCAGTTCAAGATATTTAGGGGAGCTACTCCAGGGGGTCAAGTAGGTTTAGAAACACCCTTTGATGATGGCATAGTTGGATTTACAATACATTCAGCAAATTACCAGGATAATATGAAGTGGCAATTTGTTACAGTGCCATCATATCCTGAAATTTTTCCGGTAACCACATTGGACATAAGTGATTTTACTATTCCCATATTTGACATAGGCCCATTAGTAAATTCCAATATTCCCAGAACAATCTATAGTAACTTAACAGTAATAACTGCTACTGGAACCTCTTCAAATTGTTTGCCCCCATGCCCATAGTATTTTTTAAGGATTGGTTTTTTAATCAATTACCCCAGAGGTTCAAGGATGAAGATACCTATAAGGATCAAAATGATGAGGGTATACTTCAGAGGTATCTTAGAGTGTATGGGGATGAATTGGATGAGAATATAAAACCATACATCGATAATTTTCTGGACCTGGTTGATGCAATGAAGTGTCAGGCAACATTATTACCACACTTGGCATTCATATTTGGGTCTCCAGTGAATTTGGATGATACGGAGGAAACCTACAGAAGAACCATAGCCTATGCCATGCAGATTTATAAGATCAAAGGTACATTACCATCTTATGAAATGCTTTTGAATTTTATTGGGGTAGAGGTTTCAATTATTGAGGATATACCCGAGGGTAAGGTTTTATATGATTCCGGTTATATCTACGATAGGGATACCATCCCCGTGTTATATGATACTGGATGTGCTCCATGTTCTGGATATTCTTTAGCTATTAATAATGCAAATACTCCCTTGAATGCTGTACTTGATCCAGCTATCATGGCCATAATTCAAAGGATCATTTGCTTTCTCCAACCCATTAATGCTAAATTTGATGGGTTTATCAAAAGAATAAATATAACCGACACCCTTGCAATAACTATTACCGAGGATACAAGCTTGGATTCTTTGGAATTCATACCAGGTTCTTTCGACGATTCTTTCGACACACCCAACTCATTCAAATAATATGGCAACTCAAAATAAGAAAACCCTTGCTGCTGCAGTTATAGCCAGTATCTATGATAATACTACCCATGATATTACGGGGATTGCAGTACAGCATGGGATCACCAGCTTATTGGGTTCTATGAGTGTAAACATAACAGTGGCCCAACTTCAGGCAGAGGATGATTCAGTGGAACATTCATTAGCGAATATTATTGATGCTGGAAAGAGAGGCATCTTTTATTATGATGCTGCCGATAATGCTTCCTTGGATGACGGGGGAGGGGGATGCATAGTAACATCTACCGGGAAAAGATTTAAAAGAATCATTGATAAATCGATTGATGCCCGGTGGTATGGGCAACCTACTTTTTACTTCAATACCATTGCAGATGCTACCACAGCTATAAAGGCATTTACAAGATTTGAGGGACTGGAGGTAACTATTCTATTAAATGGAACTCCAACTACCTATTGGTTTTCCGGGGGAACTGCTGACGGGAATCTAATTACTAAATCAGTAGAGGTACAGGTCTACGACTTTTATCCTGGATCGGGGGCTCCAGCTCCCAATGATGGAGATGATACCCTAACTTACCCAGGACTACAGGGAGCCCAGAAGATTCTGGGTTTTTGGGTTACAGGAAAGAAAATCCCAGTGGTAAAGAATCCGGCAGTGCTTACTACCGATAATCTCTGGGCTCAATGGGATCAATTAAATTACCAAATCAAATTATTTAACGGAACCTTCGTTCAAGACCCAGACAGCGACTATTCCTTGATGTTTAAATAAACAGTATGAAAAAGGCACTATTAGCTATTTTTACCCTATTCTCATTTATTGCTTCGTATGGTCAGCTTAATAAAGTTACCCTTACGGATAAAAGGACCGAGGGCATTATAAAGAATACTCTGAGGATTGATTCCGCATTGATCCCACCAAGAGTTGATACTAATGTAACCCGAGACTTTGGTACATTAGTAATTAATCTTTCTGATAGCCAACTTTATAGGTCAACTGGATTACCGGATGGTCAGCAGAGATGGGTGTTAGTAGGTGGTGCTGAGGGGGGTTCTCCGGGCGCAACATGGGGTGTAAATATCACCGGTACTATAACCAATCAATTGGATTTGATGACCCTTGTGAATTCTAAGCAGCCATTATTGCCTGCTGGTTTATCTAACCAATATTGGGATGCTACTGGAACTCTTCAACCTTTTCCATCGATACCCGCCCAAATAAACCTAACTAGCCCCAATGGGACCATTATTTTTAATGGAACCTATCCCAATATAACTGCCATCAGTGGAATCACTAATAATAATCAATTAACTAATGGATCAGGATTCATTACCGGAAACCAAGCAATAACTTTGTCAGGGGATGCTACTGGTTCTGGTACTACTGCTATATCCGTAGTTTTAGCAAACACAGTAACTGCTGGATCATGTACCCTTTGCTCATTAACCTACGACTCTAAAGGAAGAATAACAATAGCCTCATCGGGTGCTGGTTCATCTCCCGTAACCTCTGTATTTGGCCGTACTGGGGCAGTGGTAGCAGTAAGTGGGGATTATACTGCTGCCCAAATAACCAATGCAGTAAGCACCCTTGGAACATACAATGACCCCGTATGGTTGAATCAATTAGCATGGGCAAAAATCCTATCCCATCCTACAACTATTGCAGGGTATGGGATAACTGATAATCTGGTTAATACCTTCAATACAAGGACCGGGGCAGTAACATTAACATCCGGGGATGTGACTGGAGCATTAACATATACTCCAGTAACTAATGCAAGAACTCTAACCATTAATGGAACTACCTTTGATCTTACCGCAAATAGAACCTGGACAATATCCACTGTGGGTGATACCACAGCTTTGATGAGGAAAGCAAATAATCTGGCAGATGTAGTTTCTATTTCTGCATCGAGGTTAAATTTAGGACTGGGTACTGCAGCTACAAAGGATTCTACTTACTTTCTTCAAAAGGCCTTGAATTTGAGTGATCTGGGTTCTGCTTCATCTGCCAGAACTAATTTGGGGTTGGGTACTGCAGCTACACAGAATTCCACCGTATTTGCCCAGGTAGCAAATAATCTTTCCGACCTACTCTCCACCTCTACTGCCCGGAATAACCTCGGATTCGGGGGAAAGACTGCCGGCAATATTGCTTATTGGGGATCATCTAATGGACTACACTATACCCCATTAATATACGATTCTGCCCATAGTCAAATATCCATGGCCGGTTTGGGAATTTGGTTTCCTATAGGGGGAACATTTGATATTCAATCAAATGTAAATGGTTCAAAATTATCTGGCATAAGTTACTCAGGTACTGCAAGTGGCTCTCAATCATTTGTTCCATTCCAGGCATCTGTTTTAGCATCTCAGGGATTGCTTAATTACCAATCAAATTCTTCTGCTGCGCAATCTGGGTATATTTTTGAAAGCTATAACAACGATGCCTTTGTAAAATTCAGGTCACTTGCTTCTAACTTGGGAGCGGGGTATGCTATCGGGGAAAGATTCGTTTCTGGCCAAAATAGATTAGCAATTGGGTGGGCTCAGGGAACTGGATATGGTTCCGGTTTAGTAAATCTTCTTCAAGGGGATTCTCTAGGTAATATCTATCTTCCCACTGCACCCCAAACCGGAACTACTTCGGATTTAGTAATGATGTTATCGGGTGGCCAAATTAAAACTTTACCCGTTGCTTCATTACCCGGAGGGTCAGGGGGGTCAGGAACATTAACCAGGATAGGTTTATTGGATTCTTTGACCCGGGTATCTAATGGACTTCAGGTATTAGGAAATTCTATTTATGCCCAAACTGCCAATGGATCATTTCCGGGTTTACTAAGTTCAGCCTATTGGAAAGTTATAGATTCCATTTCTAATAGAACCCTTCAGGCTAAGATTTCTGTACAATGGTCTGGTGCTGGATTAAGAACCTATTATACCTCAGATGCAGGAGATATATTTTATGGCAAAAATGTCCATACAGCTAATGGATTATCAGTAATTACGCAAAACGATAGCTCTTTGCTTTATTCCCCCGATCTGAACTATTTGGTAGATAAAACAACTGCTCAGACTTTAACTAATAAAACCCTAACTTCCCCCATATTAACATCTCCCAGACTAAACACTACTTCTACTACTAATTATGTATGGACTGCCACTGATGCCTTGGGAAATGGATCATGGCAGGCATCTACTGGATCAGTAACTATTACACAAACTCCCACGAAAGCAACGATTTCTGGGCAGGACCTAGTGGGAGCAGATGGGACGAATGCAGGATTATTACTTCCAGCGGATTATATCAAACTACATAAACCCTTTTATACTGATAATCCTACCTACACAAATGCAGATGACACAGTCTTCTATTCTAATGGAGACACCCTATTTGCTAAGCTCCTTAATTTCGGAAATGGATTCATCCGCCAGAATACCCAGACACGGAATGGATATTTATTGGACTCTTCATATACAAGGTCTTATCTTTCCCGGAATACTTCCGGGGATATAACCATGAATACTTCCGGGGTATTTGTAATTGGAGCAGCTAAGGTAACTAATTCAATGCTTGCAGGCTCCATTGCTTATTCAAAATTGTCCCTGACTGGGTCAATAGTGAACGGAGACCTTGCCGGGGGGATAGATCTTCCATCTAAGGTATCGGGGATTTTACCGGGAGCTAATGGGGGAACTTCGAATGGATTCTTTGCAATCACGGGACCTGCATCCTCTTTGAAAACCTTTACATTCCCTAATGCTTCAGCAACAGTACTCACCACTAATGCCTTAGTAACAGTACCCCAGGGGGGAACTGGAGTGGGTACAATTACGGGAATAGTAAAGGGAAATGGTACGTCTGCATTTTCAGCAGCAGTTGCAGGTACAGATTACACTTCAGGAACTGCTGCTCTTGCCACGGGAATATTAAAAAATACCACTGGGACAGGAGCCCATACAATTGCAGTAGCAGCAGACTTTCCTACCCTGAACCAGAACACTTCAGGAACTGCTGCCAATTTGTCCGGTACCCCAGCATTGCCCAATGGAACTACAGCAACTACCCAGACTGCCGGGGATAATACCAATAAATTAGCTACTGATAATTTTGTGAGTACCGCTATAACTAATGCCCTGGGATCATACACCCCAGCAAATATTGCCAATACCGATTTAGTCCAGACTGCCAATAGGAATTACTCGGGAAATAACAAATCAATAAGTCTTGGCACACCGGCATCCCCGTTTAGTGGGGTAAGTTTATATTCTACATCTGGGTTTGCATTTCAGGGTAGACTAAGTTATTCCAATAATGCATCCGCAACTGATGCTAATTTTACTATTGGTTTGGATGCCACAGAGTATACCCTTCCGGCAATTACGGCAAATAGAACAATAACTATCGCTTCTGGTTCTGGGGTGGATGAGATATACATTTGGAATAAAAATTCATCCGCATTCAATTGGACATTTTCTACCACGGTAAAGGATGCTGCTGGAAATACCATAACTAAGGTGGAGAATCAGACTATGTATGATCTAGTATATGACGTACCAAGTTCAGCCTGGATAGTTAAAAGTGCCATAGGTGCAGGTAATACTACTGCAGGCTCATCCGGATTATACACACCCACTTATGCTGCTGTTCTAAATATGAATTTTGGTAGTGCATCCATATCTCATTGGACAAGGCAGGGAAATGAGGTTACTGTGTATGGTACGGGTAATATCCAGACGGGGATTGCAGGTAGTCCATCAACCTTTTCATTAACGTTGCCGGTACCTTCTAATATTACTGCCTCCAGTGATTTGGCGGGTACGTTTCAGCAAGTGAATAATTCTGGGAGTGGAGTTTTTGGAACAGTAACAGGAGACGTAACAAACGATGTTGCCTCTTTCCAGTGCATGTCTTTAAGTCCCACAGTAGGGAATGTATTCACCTTTTCATTTCGATATACAGTAAAATAATCAATATGAAATTAAAGTTAGTAGTATTAGGGTTATTATTATCTACCCTATCTTTTGCCCAATCAGATTCAAATCGGGTATTTAATTTTAAGCTTACCCAGATGCCAGTGATTCAACCTAATGGGGGATTCACTCAATTTACAAATACATCTGGGACTCCAGCAACTGCCCAACCAGTGGGATTTAATACAGCCGGAATAACTTCCAGTGTAGTATTCACATCTTCGGGATCAGAGATGGAATTATCTAAGGATGGGTCTACTGGGTGGGGGTCATCAATTACTTACACTACTTCTGGGGGCTATGCTGGAACTCCAGCATTCTTTGTTAGAACAAGTGGGTCTGCAGCTCCCAATACCTATAATGGAAACATCATAGGGACTGGAACCTCAGCAGCAGGTAATACTATTACTTGCCAGATTCCCTATACTGCTTTAGTAAATTCAGGCCCATTAATTACTAGGTCACCAACAACATTATCTGGATTTACGTCAGTGGCTGGATCATTAGGGGGTTCCCAATCATCTACCATAGTGGGTACTAATTTGACAGGTAATCTAACCGCTGGGCCATTAGCGGGTTATAAGGTATCAAAAGATAATATCTCTTTTGCTACTACTCAAACTTTAACTGCTTCTTCTGGATCAGTGAATCAGTTGATATACCTTGCTTTATCTGATGCTAATACTGCTGGAACATATAATGGTAATTTTCCTATATCCGGTGGGGGAGCCTCAACAGTAAATATAGCAGTAACAGGAACCACTACTTCGGGAGCAACTACCCCAGACTCAGCCAGGTTTAGATTTGGTTTAACTACTGGAACTGGATTTAGTATGGCAGGATGGCAGGATGTAATAGGTGATCCTAGTACTGGAGTTAGGTCAGGTACAATATCGGGAACAACTATTACTTACACGACAGTATCTACAAATACTGCCAATTGGACTACATTCGGTGGGGGTAGTGCTGGAGCAAGCAATGGGGTAACAAATGCTACCATTCCATATTCTGGAAGTACAAACGCCATGAAAGAGGGATTTGTAAATGCTGGAGTATCTCAAACAACTAATGCCCAATTCATAAGCGGGGGTTGGAAGACGGATGGCACTACCTATGATATAGAATTATCGGGTAGTACCCAATACGCCATAAGCGGGGTGGGATCATATAATGTAAGGGGTTTAGGTGGAGTACTGTCATTCTCATCAGTGGATAACCAAATTACAGCAACGAATAATACCGCTGATAAAGTAACATGGACCAGCGTTCAACCGGATGCCTCCGGAAATTTCACCTTCTACTTTGGAATTATAACGGGGCAGCAAGCTGCATTGCTTAATTACATAATAATCAGGAAACACTAAAATTTAAAAGCATGAAAAATCTATTAGTATTAATTGGGGTATTACTTACACTTAATTGCTTTAGCCAGGATCATACTATTAATCCAGGTAATTGGAAATTCAAATCCAATCTTCTATACCACCAAACCGATGAGGGACTGGACGGGGAAGGATTAATAAAGGAAACAGGAGTAAGGTATGAAATTACCTGTGACACTGCTAAAACAACTATTTATTTTGCCCATTATGACCCGGAGGATAAAAAGTGGGATACAGTAAGGGTAAGGTATGGAAGAATAGAAACCAACATGGAAAAGCAAGACGGTATGGAAAAGGGGGTATATTACTATAGAACCTGGGGTGGTACGGTAGAGTATCATCCAATGGAAATGGTATTAAGAGTTTATCCGGGAAGGTACCGTTATGAATACAACAACAAACACTGATTATGAAGAAGCTTTTATTTTTGACGTTGCTAATCCCATTACTGGGGATAGCCCAAACTCCCAGTGAGACCCACAATTTTAGGAGATTTGATACTACCCTAAGTCTACCAAATATATCCAATCCCTTTGGAGCCCCATATCAATGGATATTAGAAATAGAGATACCCGTTGACTATTTCACAGTTAATAGCCCGGATACAGCATCCAGGATCATGATGATAACGATGCCTGGACAGGGTCAGCAGGGGTCAAATAATTATGCCAATCTTTCTGTCTATGGGTTCGGATTTTGGAGAAGGAATGGTTGGGATGGGGGTATAACAATTAGTAACGGGAAACATTACCCTATTCTGGTTACTATAGCTTTTGTAAATAACAATCTTCCGCAGGCTGATCAATATAATCGAGTATTGGATTCCCTGATAAAATGGTACCATCCTAGAACGGGTAAGGTAGCAGTAACGGGGTTCTCCCAGGGGTCATTTACGAATGGGGCCCTTATTAAATTTGAACAGACTGCAGGGGCTGAAACCGGAATGAAGAAGGTTTCCTGTGCAGCATTATTCGAAGGTGAACCCGATGCTCTACCCTCTCCCTATAATACTTGGGACCGTCAGCAAGTTGCCTATAAAGTTTGGGCAGCAAAATATGGGGGGCATTATTTTTATTTGGAAGGTTCTGGATCAGATAATTTCCGGGATGGGTGGAAATGGTCAGGGCCAATGAATGATACTGTACCGGGATGTGCATACTTCTCATATGAAACTTTGGGGGGTGGAGCTCACTGTTGCTGGAACAGTATGTGGGACCCATCTGCCACTAATTGGAACTCAGTAACACCCCCGGCTTTAGGCCCAAATAACGGACCGTCTCAAGCAGGTACTAATACTATGGGCAATTATAAGATAGGAGATAATGTCTATACTTGGATGTTCCGGAACAGTGGGGATACCACTTTGGTGGGATCAACAGGTCCCAGTGGGGTATTATCAGTACAAGGTTTACCCGATTCATCCTTTACTCTTCCCGTTTCATCCTTCAATGCTAGAAGCATTCCTAACCCCATTTCAGGCACATCTATTACTGCCTATGCATGGAGTCAAATTTCAGGACCCATATCCACTACTATAAATTCCCCGACTGCCCAGAATACTTTCATATCCGGGTTAACCTCAGCAGGAACTTATAAGTACAGAATCCAGGTAACTGATAACATTTCTAATACTGCTGCAGACACTATCACCATGACAGTATTATCCAATATGTGCCGGAACTTCTATTGGGATACCACTCAGACCAACGTAGTATTAACCGGAGCATCATTCTCTGCCAGCCCAGCGATACATCGTTGTGATACAATCAATGTTTTATATAGAGCGACAAACGGGGGTTATAGAAGTGTAGATATCCATGACCTCGGATTGCAAAATGATCCAATACCGGGTGAGATATTTATCAGGGGTGTAGGATGGGGTGGACATCAAGGAGCAGCAATAGCCCCCAGTACAGTTAACGTATTCGGGAATCTATGGGACAATAATAATTGGGTCCATGTGGATAGTTTTTCAATGATAAGTCATCCAGACCCTTTTATATTTAGGCACACTACTAATGGGTATTCACATCATATTAAATTTACCCACATTAATTTAAAATCCAATGGAGGGTTTTTTCCATCAAGTACCATAACACATAGTCTTCCCAATTGGGGGGGACCATTCGGTTACAATGGTGGAGTGGACACTGTGAATTGCATGTACGATTGGAGCATTGATCATCTTAGAACGGATTCCATTTATGGGTCAGGGAGTGGATTAACTGCTATGTGGTTTGGAGGCCCAAATAAAAATAGCGTATGGTTAAAGGTATCTGTAACCAACAGTTCATTTGACCATTATTCCAGCAGTAGTAATCCTTCCAGTTATATATTTTTCCAAAACGTCTTCCCTATAATTATTGCTAATGATAGCTTTAGTAACCTGGGTAATAATACCGGGACTTATGTGGGGCATGCTGCCATGATATTTGGTAGAGGTTCTATGTATGATGTTCACAATATTCATTATGGCCCTCACTGCTTTGCCAATGGTGGTAGAGATTTTGGAGCTTGGGATATTCCGGGGATGGAGAGTTTCTTTACTAACATAGACCCCACATATGATGGAATATCAAGGGCCTATAATATACTGATGGAACACCAGATAAAATATGGAGTTTGGGAAACCAGAAACACATCCACTGATACCTCGGCAAACCCATTTATGAGGTCAAGGAATTTCCGGTATATATCCCACATTACTGCTTATTCAATGGCAGTGGGGGTTGGCTATCAGCCTTATAATTCTGCCTGCTTAGATGCATATACGGGGCCAGGTGATACCGTTTATCTACATAATTCAGTATATGCGGTGGTGAATGATACAACTTGGGGATTATCATTTACTCAGCCATTAACCATCGCATCGGGTACTCCAGGATTCGTTGATACAGCCGGGAATTATAAAGCTCAAACATTTGCATTATCTGGTTTAGCTGATACGGTTAGATACTTGCCAGTAAGGGGGGGTCCTCTTTATAGGACAGGAAGAGCAGCAAAACCATTTCCTACATTCGATATTGAAAATAAACCCAGAGTATCTAGTTCGGGTTCCCCAGTGGATAAGGGGGCCAATGGATTAAATACCTGTGATTGTCTTATATTTACATTACCAACTAAAATAACTCCTTAACATGAAACACTTATTAGCATTCGTACTGATCTTATCGACCTGTTTTTGCAAGGCTCAAAATTCTATTTTTTGCACTCAGGTAAATTGCCCCATCACTATCTCCCAACCACAGGATAGCGTTCAGCTTTTAAGCCAAACTACCTTAATTGCCACAGGAGATGCAATAGCATCTACTTCTTGGAAATTAGTATCGGCTCCATCAACCACTACCGTTACCATCGTAAATCCCACATCCCCCACTCCCATCGTTAGGGGATTAAGTGCTCCTGGTAATTACGTATTTGCCATTACAGTCACCACTAAAAAGGGCCAGGTATCTTATATTGATACCGATAGTGTAAGAGTTAATCCGGCTCCCATAAGAAACACCATCATAGGTGGAACAATCAAATTGGTAAATGGCCAATTGATATTTTTCCCGGCTTATTCTGACGGAAAACCATAGACTATTACTGATAAATTTTTAACATGAAAAAGATTTTATTAGTAATGGTATTGGGGTTTATATCAACCTTGGCTTTCTCTCAATCAAAATCCAAGGCTAAGATTGATCGGTCCCATATCAAGGTGGACACTATCAGGATAGACAATGTAAAACTAAATCCGGATGCCAAGATACAGATAGACACCACTAATGGATTTGCCAGGGTGACAGTACCACCAAATACAGTTACGTTTGTGATGACACCCGAACAAGTCCAACTCCTGGAATATGTTATTTCGGAATCCGGTGCGGGGTTTAAATCTACCAATCAATGCATTGCTATAATGAAGAGCCAGCAGTATGTGAATCCCCCATTCCCGGTTCCTAAATCTGACACTTCTAGTAAGAAATAAAATGATGGGGGATAATTCCCCCTTTTTATCATGAAAGACATACTAGCAATTCGATTTAAAGGATCAGTATACCTCCATAAGAAAGGAAGGAATACTGATCTTTTTTTAGGCAAATTTCATAATGACATTCAACCAAATGCCAAGGAGATTACTGCAAAGAACCTCATAGGCCATCCAAGTGCAGTAATAGACACTATTGCGTTATACAATGGAATAAACCTATTAGCCTCCATACCCATAACCACAAAGTCTATAGTGGGAGCCCAGGAAATGGCATTTGAAACAACCTTCTCTCCTACTGATTTTAATGGAGACTTCACGGAGGGGAGGTTGATAGCTTCGGGCATAGGAGCATTTTCTATTGTATCCAACCTGGTGGGAAATAAATCTGATTCAGAATCCCTTGTAGTAACCTGGAATATAATCATATCATAATATGGCACAGAGACGTTTAAGAGACTATAAGGACCCATTGGGTTCTTATGAGCATAATCTTATTAACCTGGGAGTACATTCCCCGGGAAGATTTTGTGGCTTCGATACCCTAAAGGTAGATGGCCAACTTCAATTTAGCCTTCAGCATTCAGGGGCTGGAATAAATACCTTTGATAATGTTGGAGACCCATATGGTCCTTTGGGTATTGCCATGAGTACCCAGGGGTTGATGGTTGTGGAAGATACTCCAATTACTGGGCTGATCATGGAGACTAATGCCGGAAACCTAAATGACCGTATTGATTATGTGGTAATGTCACATCAATACCTAGAGATTGATAATCCCGGGGCAACTGCTACCTATTCAGTAATTAAGGGACCATTAAATCAAACTATCGAACCCGTTCTTGCTAACTTCCAGGTATTGATAGGCAAGTTATATATCCCGGCTGGATCAGCTTCCATAGGGGATTGTACATATGTGAAGGCAAAATGCCCGGACTCTGGGGATTCCCCGGATGCTAAACTCCTGGAGCCCAATGACTTCCAGGCGATCAACCAGGATAGGGAATCTCCCACAGTATTTGGAGCTCCAGCTGGAGGGGCAGCTAATGATTTAACCTGGTGGGATGTTGATACTCTGGGCAACTCATTTGTGATTGCTCCCGGAGCAACCATGAATATGGATGCATTAAGAGTTAAAGGAGGAAGCAATAAACCCGGGACAGTCATTACTTTAATTCTAAATCCATTCATCCGATTACGGGACAGTGCTCCATTAACTGTTCCTCTCAGAGCACAGGGATATGCTTCATTAAGATTCAGCTCCAGGTATTACACAGACGGAACTGATAGTTTAAGAGGCATACCATTGGGAGTTATGAAAGCTCCGTCCAATGGGAACAGTTTATGGTTTGTGAAATTGATTAGAAGGTCTGATGCATGGTATGTTACATCTGTGGATGGCATAAATTTTAATGTCGGGGGCTTTTCCAAATATATGACCATAAGGGTAACTATCCCGACAGTAGAGATAGTGAATCATTTTGATGCCCAGGGATTGGGGATTGCAGACTACATTGGATGGGGTATAGAGAATGGTAATACCTACCAGACTCCATTTGGGGCAGTAACGGTGCAAGATAAAAGAGGCTTATTGGAGGTAGGAGCAACTAATGTTCCCGCTGCTGGTGCCCCGGTATACGATATAACGAGGAACCCATTAGCTGCCACGGGGTGGAACTTTAATAACCTTTCAATAGGGGGTTTATCCGGAATTATCCAAACTATAAATCAATTAGCGAAACACCATCACAAGATGAATGGTAATGGCAACTCAGGAACAGGGGGCCAGGGTGGAATACTGGTTGGATCATATACGAATCATGAGGCCATAAATGAGCAGAATACTGCCGGGGATGGAACCTATTTTACCATGGAGGATGCGGGTAATAGCGAAGCAATGAATACACTATCCCCTTATATTGCCACATTCTCCATTGTCCGCCTTTATTAGGATTTGTTGAAATGACTTCTTGCCATGCGTTGAGCATCCTCAATTTCCTGGTTAAGCAATTTAATATAGCGGAGATTTCTATCATTCAATTCCAGCCCATAATATTCAAGTATTAAGTCGGCTGGAATTTTGTGTAAGGAGTTCTTCTTATCTTTTATTCGGCTGATTATATAGGGGGGTGGATTCAATTTAAGGTCCAATAATTCGTAGGCATTATCGGAAAGATTTTTTTTCATAAAGGTCATCAGGATTTCATAGTAATATGTTTTTGCTTCCCTGGGATCATCTATTAATTCATCTGTATGTTCATTACCCGTAAACTCTACAACCTGCTGGGAATATTTATTTGTGTATGCTTTCCGCAATATACGACATTTAAAAAACTGCATTGCTTTTATCATATACCCCAGCAGCTCATCCGGGGTATGCTTATGAACATATTTGTTATAAGCGAATATAAACTTCACATCAAACCAGGATAACACCTCATCATTATCCACACCAAATCTTCGGTGGTCAATTCCCGATGCTAATTTAATTCTTAGTCCTTTTGTCTTGTTGTAAATTTCTTGAAACAGGGCTGGGTTGTAATTCTCAACCATTGGTTTGAGGCGGGACTCTTCCATAACTTTTAGTAGGTTTTGTATTTTAGCTGTAAATAACTGAATTGATAAAAGATTGATAAAATTATACTATTTTTTGAAATAGAAAAATAATTTTTCAAACTTGTTTGTTGGCTACTTTTAATTAATTGAATCTGAAGAAACTATAGGTAACAATGGGCAAACACAAATTTGAATTCGGAACCGACTTTCAGGAGCTTATTCTCAAATATACAGTAACCGATAGAAAAGGATACAAAGCATTAGAGCTATATGATGATTCTTATTTTGCCTTGATCCATGATAGTGTTATAGCATTTGCCCTCAAGAAATATTATAAGAAAAGAAAACGGATACCAGAACAGGCAATGTTGCGTGAGCAGGTTAGAACACTATATACTTCTGGTCAACGTGAATTATTTTCTGCTTTGCAGGATAAGGATAGAAAGGTTATTGATAAAAAGATAAATTCCATATATAATGGAGAGGTGGCTGATCCGGATGCAGTGATGCATAAGATCATAAATTTTGCTAAGTATGCGAGGTTTAAAGATGAATTAGAAAAGATCGATATTAATAAATTCGATTCCTATGAGCAGGCCATTACTAAACTAAGAGCTGCTAATAATGTCGGAAATACCTTGGAAGAAGACTTTGGTACTGATTTGGTTGCTGGAATAGGGGATAGAGTTCATAAGAGAGACCAGGCAAATGACATACATCCAACACCCATAAAGCAATTTAATGCTCTATTAAACTCCGGGGGATTGGAGGTAGGTTCATTAGTATTGATTGCATCCCAGGCAAAGAGAGGAAAAACTGCTATGGGTATAAATATAGCAAAGGGTTTAATGAAACTGGGTAGGAAGGTTTTATACATAGATTATGAGAATGGAGAGAAAGCACTAACCACAAGGGCTGAGCAAAGTGTAATAAGTGCAAGCCATGAGCAGATTGTATCCGGGGATATGGATGAAAAACTCATGAAACAACTACGGAAATACCGAAGACTTGGGGGGGAGATCAAGATCAAAAGGATGGTGGCTTATGTGAATCATTGCGGGGATATACAGACATTTATAGATCGGTGTTGGGAAGAGTTGGGGGTAAGATTTACTGATGTTATTATAGACTATGCTGATCTTATGGCCGCACTATCCGGGAAGACCGATGAGTTTGGTAGAATCAGTGATGCCTACGTAGATATAAAAAATCTATTGGAAAAGAATAAATTCAAATCGGGGTGGACATTTTCCCATGTGAAGAAGGAAGCGAAGGTTAGGAGAGGTACAAAGTATATACAGGAGGACCTTGCAAAATGTATTGATAAGATGAGGCATGCTGACGCTGCATTGGGACTACAGGAAAATGATGATGAGAAGGAACAGGGGGTAATGAGGTTAGAGATTATGGATCAGAGACAAGGTAAACCTGATGGATCAATGTATTTCTGGGTTGATTTAAATACTCAGAAAGCCAAAGAATTTTCGAAAAGCCAGATAAAGGAAATCAGGGCTCAATTAGCATCTGATAAAAAACTAAAAAGAGAAAAGGTAAGTGACCTATGAACTCAAAATACACGAAGGCAGTAAGGGGAAAACTCTATAAATATTTCAAACAACGATTGGGGATCAAGAGCTCCACGAAGGGATGGTATAGAAGTGACTGTCCATACTGTGGAGGAACATATACATTTGGGATAAATTTTGGTAAATATAGAAGCCATTGTTTCAAATGTGGAGAAACAACCAATCCAGTCCAGACCCTGATGTTTATGCAGGACCTAAAGGAATACAATGAAGCCTGGAAATTCCTATCCCTTGAGCAAGAATTTGAAGAATACGAGGACGATAAGGCTGCTCCCAGATTAGAAAGAAAGGAGGTTATACTTCCGGAATCCTTTAGGCTTATATCTATTGCACACGGACTCCTGGGAAAAGCTGCCCAAAGATACATAGTAAAGAAAAGAAAGTTTAACCTATTAGACCTCTCCATGCGGGGGGTCGGTTACTGTTTGGAGGGGGAATACTCGGGATACATCGTATTTCCCTTTTATGAGCAAACTAAACTAACCTTCTTTCAGGGAAGAAAATTTATGGGGGGAGGTCCTAAGATGAAGAATCCCGAGAATGAAAGATTTGGTATAGGAAAGACCGAGATAATATATAACTCGGATGCTATGTATATATACAGTAAAATAAACCTAGTAGAATCCATTACTAATGCCCTAACATTGGGAGATAACACTATAGCAATCCTGGGTAAAATGATCTCCCCATACCAACTAGACTTGATCCTTAATAGCCCATGTACTCATGTGACTATCATCTTGGATTCGGATGCATTACTAGAGGCATATAAATTAGCAATGAAGTTAGTTCAGTATAAAAAGGTAAAAGTAGTGAGGATGCCAAAGGATCAGGATGTGAATGATATAGGTAGAAAGGCTACTAGAAAATTAATAAAAGAAACGGATTGGGGTACACATGCATATTTCTTTAAACAAAAATTAAATGCCTAAACGAACACCTTCCCTGCATATTAGTGAAAATGACCTAGCTGAGATTCTGGCAGATACTTTCACAGAGGATAGCCCTTTTGAGTTTGAGGCTAAAGATATGGATAAATTAGCCAGGACAATTCTTTTGAAGGCTAAAACTAAATCCGTGGCTGGAAGGTCCATTGTTGCTACTAATCAGGTAATGCATAAAAAGGCAGAGAAGATAAGGACATCGGGAAGATCAGAAGCAGGAGTATTTGCCCAGCTTCTTTTATTAACCCGAAGAAAGGCGCATCATAGGGGAATAAAATTAATAGAACCTTTCTCAAAGGAGTGGCCGCAATTAAAGGAAGTATGCAAATTAGCCACTGAGTTTTGTAATGAATTTGGCATATCCATTAAGGAAGGATACAAAGCATACCTGGAAATTGCAGTGAAGATGATGAAGAACTTTACCCTGAATAAATTCCAATCCTTGCATCAAGCAATATGTACCCATTACGAATCCACAGAGGAAATTAAATCAGATAGAAACCCCGAGAAAACTAAGGAGCTCTACATATTCTACATCAAGATGATTAATGAAAAAGTTGGATGGGATTATAACGATTATGAAAGTAATCCCGAGAAGTATGTATGTTTTGTGAGAGCTTCTGCAAATGCCATAAAGATAGGCGTATCTCATAAAACATATATAAAAGCCCAATTTGCGGGATTGGAATTCGGAGAGAAACAAAATATCCCGGACCCTTTACAGCTATATGGTGACAAAGCAATCCAAAGGGTCCGTAAATATTGCTTTAATAATGATATCTCTATTCAACAGGCTAAGGGCCTTGACTTTAAAAAGATAAAAAATGCCAGCAAAGCTTAGATTATTAATCGATAACAATAAATCCCGTATAGTGGGCAAAAGAAAAACAATCCATAAGCTACACACTCACCCGAAACTTAGATTAAAACACCCAAAGTATTTTTTCTCAGTGGCTTGGAGGAGAAGGCAGTGGGATGGGTATGTTAAATATGTAACTGAAACCGGGTCATTTTCAACTGGATTATTAAACCAGGTGATTGATGTTTTGAAAGAGCAAAATATAAAATATGTCCTGGAAGATCAACGAACCCATTTCAAGGACATCCGGATGGTTAAAAGGCTTGGGGGGAAGGATGCAAGGCCATATCAATTGGAGGCCCTAAGAATGCTGATCAATAATGAATATGAAGGACTAAAATACATTCGGGGAATCCTGAATGAGGCGACTAATTCAGGAAAGAACCTTATTGCTGCTGGACTAATTAAATGTTTCTCCAATAAAAGAAGGTGGTTATTCCTTATTGATAATTCAGAGATATATGATCAGGCGATAGAGGAACTCCAGGAACTTTTACCCGATGAATCAATCGGGTATTACCGGGGTAAAAAGATAAAATGGGAAAGGATCATGGTATGTATGGTTCAATCCTTGGGTAATGGTACAAAGATTCGAACAGTGCAGAAGTGGCTGCAGGGAGTAGACGGAGTGATAGTGGATGAGTGTGATACGACTATGCCAAAGAAACCTTGCAAGAAGATACTCACCTACTGCCATGAAGCACCCATTAGGGTGGGTCTATCCGGAACTCCATTATGCTCCAAAGATAAAACTCGTAACCAGGAGATACTTGCCTTCTTTGGACCCATCATCCATACCACCACCAATAAGCAATTGGTGGAATGGGGATACTCTTCCAAACCCCATATCACTATAATTGAAGGGAATACTGAGCATAGGTATCCAGGTGATTATAATATGGAATATCAAAAGGGTATTATAAAAAACAAGAAAAGGAACAAGAAGATATGGAGGCGAGTTGCGAAGAGAATTAAACAGGAACGTAGTCCAGTTCTAATCCTTATAAAGAATCATGCACATATCAAGTATTTAATGGAGACTTGTCCTGCCGAGATTCAGGATAACTATACTATTAAGTCAGTGCATCATGAAACTCCCAATAGAAAAGCAATATTTGCCGCCTTTAAAAAAGGGAAGATACCTATTCTTATATCGTCCATGATTATCAGAAGGGGTAAGAACTTACCATTGATACGATATCTTTGCAATGCTGCCGGGGGAGATTCGGAGGCCAATGTATTGCAGATATTAGGGAGGTCTTTAAGGAAAGAGGCAGGGGTAAAAGAAGAAGTATGGTTGGACGATTTTTGGGACATAGGAAAATACCTAAGAAGGCATTCTTTCCATAGGGTCCAGTACTATAAAAAACAGGGCTTTCCGGTAAAGGAGCTATATAAAAAATGATACTATTTTATTAATATGGGAATCAAAAGAAAACCAAGAAAGACCATGAGCAAACAAGGAATAGACCTATTAAAACCCGTAACGGTAGAAATGCTTGGAACGGAAGCCGATCCCTGCTTTGGCAAATTTTTAGACCCCAGGACTCCCGAATGTTCCCGATGTGGAGACTCCGAACTATGTGCAATAAAGATGGCACAGAATAATAAATTGCTATCCGAAAAAGCCCATAGCAAGGGAGCATTTAAAGACCTTGAGCCCGAAGAGCTTGCCGATCCTAAGACGATCAAGAAGAAGGTAAGGCTAAGGATCAAGGAACTTATCAGATTAAAATCCCGGGACATGGACTTCGTGGTAGATGACGTGCATAATATATACGTTATGCATGGGTGGACTAAGGCAAGGATAAAGAAATATATCTTTACCTTGATAGAAACCAAGGACTGGATTTCCAAAAAAGGTAACCTACTTAAATTTCATAAAAAATGAGTGAGATTCATCAACCACCGACCTACAGAACGCTGCAGGAAATGTTTGCCAAGCAGCGTTTAATCCTTTCCGAGTATAAGATCAGAGAAGATTTACCTGAATGGCCATGGGACCTTCAAACCAAAAGAGCCCAAGTTCTCCTAAAGAGATTTGCCTACCGTTTGATGGAGGAATTGGGGGAGGCCTCTGAACAACTAACACTTGCTAATGAATATATATCCAGCAACCAGGCTGAAAAGGCAGAGCAATGTATTGAGCAATATAATGAGGAGTTAGCAGATGCCTGGCATTTCTTCCTGGAAATACTGATATTCTCAGGAATGGATGAGACTGGTATTGAGCTATGGGTAAGGCGAAAGAGGGCAGAAAACGGTATATTTGAATCGACTCTTAATGGTGATAACCTTCTAAAAGGCTTACTGGTATTTGCTCAGTACCAAAATTACTCTGAAGGTTATATCCGGAAGAAAAGGGATGAATTCGTTATATTTGCTGAACCCGAAGTATTCACTGAGAATCCACAGGATATGGGCGGAAGAAGTATTAATGAAAAGGCATTGGGAATCCATGACCAATTCTTTTGGGCAATCGGGAGGCAGATTATGACCGCAATGAATCAATTAAAGATCAGAGACTGGCACACAAGAGAAGAGAAGACAGTGAACCTCATAAAATATAATGAGGCAATGATGGAGGCTTTTATATTTTTTATCCGCCTCATGGACTATACCCAAAAAACGGAATTAAGCATTTATAACTCCTATATGATCAAAAATGCGATCAATTGGGAGAGACTCCAAACACAATAGAATGAAACAAACGTATGAGGACATAATCATAGGTATCCTATTGGAAGCTGATAGGCCAATGAGAGCAAGAGATTTAATATCTGAGTTTAGGTATCATTTTAATCCAGCAATTAAGCCGGGAACTATAAGGCAAACTTTAATGATTGCCCGATATAAAAGTTTATTATGCCTTGTCAAGTTGGACGGTTTTCCAGGATTCTATTGTTTACCCTCATGGTTTCAAGGTCCATGGCTAAAGGAAAATTACAAACAGAAAATATATGAAGGCAAACGAATTTCATTTCAGAAACCTGCAGGAAGCATGGGACGGCCTGCATGATTACATGTTCAATAAGGAAAAACTTATAAGAAAAAAAGGGGGAGGCACATATGGATCAGAGCTCGTTCAATACGATAATATCATCCACTGCAAAGAAGCCCGGATTGATAAAAACTTCAACTTCGGAAGGGTCATTGGCTATACATACAAGAAATGGACAAAATTGCTCAGCAATTACGTCAACTTTAATTACCTTGACCTGGTGCGATCCGAAATTAGAGCTAGAGAAGTTAAGCGAAGCAATAATTATAATTACACCTACCATTTCGATAACTCACACGGTTCAGGTAAAGACTGCCTTATTAGCCTAACATTTACTCGACGGAAGGGATACGACCGTCCTGTTCTTATCTGGACTACTAGAGCTTCAGAGATTACAAAACGACTTATCTTCGACTTCTTGCTTATTCAAAGAATCGCTGAGTACGTTTATGGCAGAAAACAACGTTGCGAAGTTATATGTTTCATTCCGTTCATGTTTATTAATCTTGAATGCAGTCTCATGTACCTTTCCGATAGAGGATTACATAAGGTCCTTCGTAAGGGAAAGAATGGGGATTACTCAGATTACCAAAAAAGATTGATTGAAAGGCACAGGAAATTTAATGAAACTCCCCTGGATAAAATAAAGTATAGAGTTCATAAGAGAGCTGCTGCCCAGGTGCAGAGAAAAGAGGACGGCACTCCAGTGGCAAATGTGAAAGATTGCTTTGCCCATGAACTTAAATTTCAGCCAACTCCCACCAAGAAATTAAAGGAAAGGGACATCGCTATTTTGGATATGGAGTTGGACCAATAATACTAATCTATCTTATGCATCCCTTTATCTATTCCGATTTTAATTCAGCAATCAATCAAATTGCCTCGCATCTATACTTTAATGGTTACCCAGTTAAGACAGGTACATGGCAGGCAAAAGAAAATCCTCCGGAATTCCATGAGGTATTAAATACCTCATTTTCTGTTTATATTCCCCCCAAAAGAGATCAATGGGTTAAACAGATCAAACCAAATATACCCTGGGCTGATGATCATTTCAATGAAAGAGTTGGTGGAGAGCCTTTAAATCCCGGAGAGCAATATAAGAATTGGCCTTGGTATAAAAATAATCCCAGTAATGATATTCACCGTACAGCTAAGGGAAGATTCTCTCACACTTACATGGAAAGGATATGGTGTAAACAGGCAGGAGAAGGATTAGCAGTACCGGAAGATTGGATGTTTGGCATAAGATATAACTATGGGGATTTTATGGACCTGGTTAGATTGATGGCAAAGGACCCCTACACAAGGCAGGCATTTCTTCCTATATGGTTTCCCGAAGATACTGGGGCAGTATCAGATCAAAGAGTGCCATGCACTCTGGGATACCATTTTATATTACGGGAAGAGCGGATGCATGTAGTGTATTATATTCGGTCATGCGATTTCTTCAGGCATTTTAGGGATGATATATATCTATGCTTGAGGAAGGTGGAATGGCTGTTGGAGCAGTTGAGGGTATTGGACGGGTTCTGGAAGGACATACAGTACGGGACATTTACCATGCACATTACATCCCTCCATATCTTTGCAAAAGAAAGAAACCTATTAATTTTATAATATGGGTATAGCAATTGAACACTGGGGGGAAAGACCTTCAAGGCATGAAATTAACATGGCAATGGCAGAAGTCATTGCCCTAAGAGGAACATGCATCCGGAAACAAGTAGGGTGCGTAATAGTAACTGAAAATAATAGACCCATATCCAGTGGGTATAATGGTTCAGTTATAAAGGGGAAACACTGCGGAGAACTGGAATGTAAGATCGAAGAGAAATGTACCCACTCTATTCATGCTGAACAGAATGCTATTTCATATGCCGCTAAAGAGGGGATTGCTTTGGAAGGATCAACTCTATATTGCACTACTGCCCCATGCTATATCTGTGCAAAGATGATCTATCAGGCAGGAATAGTCCGGGTATATTACACCCATGCCTACACCGATGATCTTGGAATAAACCTATTAAAGGAATTGGGAATACCCATAATACAATTAATCTAATGAGTGCCTTAAAGATAATTGAACATCCATATGAGGTGGAGGAATTAATCCATCATTGCTATACTACCAAGGCCGCATCTATAGATTACGAGACAAGCAGCTTCAACTTCTTCAATGTAGGAAGAGGCGATTATCCCTTGATGATAAGCTGTTCCTTTCAGCCTGGAAGTTCTTGGGTGTTACCAATGGGTCATAAGGAGTCTCCATTCAAAAAGACTTGGCCAAGACTATTCAGGAAATTTGCCAAGGAAGTACTGGAAAACTATTTAATCGCAAAGATTGCCTGGAACCTTAAGTTCGAATATAAATGGACTTTGGCCCTGGGATATAAGATGAAGGGTATTCTAAAGGATGCCATGCTTGCCAAGTATATATTGGATGAAGAAAGACCCCATGATCTAAAAGATTTTGCGGCTAAGTTTTATCCCCAATATGCAGGATACGAAGATGAGATGAACCCCCCGGGAAAAAAGAAATTAGCGTGGCCGGATAAACCATTCCTGCCCATGTGCAAATACTGTGGTATTGACTCGGATATAACCCATAGAGGGATGGTTATAATGGAACCAAAATTAATCAAGCATGGTTTCTATCCCCTTTTCAGGAACCTTTTAATGATGGCAACAAGGGTATTGGGAGAGGCGGAGTATCGGGGAATCCTGACTGATAAATCTTACCTTGAGGATTTGATGGGAATTTATAAATTGAAGTTGGAGAAATCCAATGATGGAATCCTAAAGGACCCCAAGGTCTTCAAGTTTGAACGAGCAAAGAAAAAGGATCATGTCCAAAAGTTGATAGATAAGATCGAACTAGAGATCGCAGGAATAGAGGAAGAACAACCCAAGAATATTGATAAATTGATTGCAAATAGGGAGGCAAAATTAAAGAGGATATTGGAAGGTGATCTAAGGGGTAAGAAAGAAATATATGCGGGCTTCAATCCCAATTCCACCCAGCAGTTGGTGGAATTTTTATTTACTCATAAGAGGGGATTAAGAATAAAACCCACGAATAAAACCGAGACTGGGAATTGGTCTACGGATGAAGACACTCTACTTGCATTAAAAAAGAAAGATAAAACCGGATTCATTCCCAAACTCCTAGACCACCGAGCTCTGGTTAAATTAGACTCTACCTATATCTCTGGTGTATATCCATTACTTGACATAAATAATTACATCCATGCCGGATTCAAAATCCACGGGACTGTTACTGGGCGTCTGTCCTGTAGTGATCCTAACCTCCAAAATATCCCAAGAGACACTACCTCTAGCGATATTAAGAAAATGTTTATTCCACCACCGGGTTTTGTCCTCCTTGAGGTTGACTACGGACAGGCGGAACTTAGGGTTGTTGCCGAATTATCTGGTGATAAGAATCTTATTGAAATCTTTAGAAAGGGCTATAATGTTCACGTGGCCACTGCCTGCAGAATCAACGGGGGAATAGAACAATACGATAAGGTAAAGGCAATTATAAAGATAGGTGATAATATGTCCGGCGAGGAACTTGCTAAACCGGAGAATAAGGAAATCCTTTTCTGGCTTAAACAAAAGAAAAGAGCCAAATCCCTTAACTTCTCTATCCTATATGGGCAAGGGGATGAGGCAATGGCAGAGGAGTTGGAATGTACAGAGAATGAAGCAAGGCAATTTAGGGATGAATGGTTTGATCAGTTCCCCGGAGTAAAGAGATGGATGAAAAAGATTGTGAAATTCTGCCATACTAATGGATATGTACCCAATATGTTTGGAAGGAAGAGAAGGTTATACGATATACATTCTGATAGGTATGGGTTAATGAAGAAAGCTGAAAGAGATGCGGTAAATTCTCCCATACAAGGTGCCTCATCAGATTTTGGGTTATTCTCCTTAGTGATCATCCGGGGAATGATCCTATGCGGGAAACTCCCAGTGGATATGCAATTAGCCTACACGGTGCATGATTCTTTGGGGTATTACGTAAGGCCAAAAGATATACATAAAGTGGTACCCATTATATCCAAGATATGCCAGAACCCACAGACCCAGAAATACTTTGGGTTTGAATTGAAACATGTGGCAATGAAGGTTAGTCCAGAAATCGGATTAGAAAGCTGGGGCGATCTTAATGAGTATCACGAAGACACCAACTACGTTAAACTCTATAGACGGAGGGCATCTTTATAGATTATCCCGATGATGAACAAGAAGCATCCAAACTATGTACTAAAACCTTGACTGAGGTAATGGAATCCTATGGAGCCTACGTTTTAAATGTAAAAGACCTATGATGGAAGAAAGTCAAATGAAGGTATCTACCTTTATCATTTTAGTGTATCCGGATTTAGATACGGGGAGAGCTTATTGGGGAGTGTTCCGCCAATATGGGGGGAATGTATTAGATTGGAAATTAGCCGAAGGATGGTTTATATATTGGGAAGGATTAAGTGATGAAGCCCAGGATGAATTAAAGGAAGAAATCTTAACACAAGTATTTATTGATAACGAAATAATGAAATTACCATGAAAATTGTATTATGTGGTCCGTCAGGATCAGGAAAGACCACTCTTGCCAAGGCAATTGCAAAGGAATTAGGTTTTAATTTTCAGGAAAACTCTGCGGGGTTAATCCTGGATAAAGATGTAAAGGAGGGATTCGTAAGGGATCATGGTTATGCTGGGATTGCAGGCCAAAGGGATGTTATAAATCTATCCCACAGTAGACCCTCCTTTGGGTTGGAATTCCAGCAACAGATCATGAAGGCAAGGCATAAACTTGCAAAGCAAGAAGGTGACTGGGTTTATGATAGGTCATCAATTGATCCATTGGCCTATTTCCTCAATCAATGCGTACACAATCATTCAGAGGATGAATGCCAAAAGATGATTGCAAATGCACGATTGGGTATGCAGGGTATAGACATTGTAATTCGGGTACCTTTGCAGAATCCAGAAAAAACCATAGAAGATGATGGATCAAGGGTGGCTAATTACTACTTTCAAAGAAAGATGGATTGGTTATTCGATCTTGCACTTAATTTTATGGCAGAGCCCAATGTAAAGAGGCCCTATAGGCTTTGGACTGTGCCCACCTGGAACTGGGATCAGAGACTTGAATGGTCCGTTAGGACAATTAAGCAATATATCAAAGACCCATCATTATAAAATACTATTATAAGATCATGGGTAAAATCCAAAAATATTATAAGTCATCTATCAACATCCTATCCATTCAGTATGGGAAAGAACATATTACCCTCAACATTGCTCAAGAGGCAAAAATCAAGGAGGACAATATTGAGGATGAGATCAAGAGGCAGCCCGCAAGTTATGCCTTCCTATTCATGCTTCATAAAAAATTGCTCACAGAATTCGAACGCCTTAAGCTCAGGAGAAAATCCATTTATGGTATCTTGCTTGCAGAAGCTAAACGACGAACTAATTCGGCCGGCAGACCATTATCGGATAATGATGCAAAGGCGTGGGTTGAATCTCATAGGAAATATATAAGAATCTCCGAGCGATGTATTGAAGCAAGGGATCAGGCTGACCAGGTTCAGGCGGCAGTTAAATCATTCGAGCAAAAGAAAGACCTGATCCAATCCTTATCCGCCAATCTAAGAAACGAGAGAGTTTAACCTATAAAATTTAATAAATGGCTAAGAAGTCTTTAAAAGAGCGACTGCTCGAGAAACAAAAGAAACTAAAAGAAAACTCTGCCGGATTTAAGTTCTTCCGGGTATCAGAGGGTAAATCAAGGTTCCGTATATTATCCGCTGGGGAGGAAGTAGATTGGGCAATAGAGGCTACAGTGTTTTATTTGGGGAAAGAGATAGGATACGTGGTATCTCCAGTGACATTTGATGGCAAATGCGCAATAATGAATACTTACAATGAATTGGCCGACTCCAAAAAGGAATCCGATAGGAAGTTTGCCAAGACATTTAAACCTGGTAAGAAATTCTTTACTGCTGCCGGAAAATATAAGGATGAGAAGGGAGCAGAACCCATGACTGACGGCGAAAGCAAGGGTATTAAATTATTAATGCTTGCCACCGGTCAATACAATGATATGATTGATCTTTGGACGGATGATGAAGAGGCTGGGGACTTTACTCATCCCTTGGAAGGATATGATCTGAAGATGGGTAGGACCGGTAAGAGCAAGAATGATACCGAGTATTCAGTAAGACCCTGCAAACCCACTAAGGCACCCAAGCAATGGAGGAAGGAAGTAAACCTTGAGGAAATGCTTAAGGCCATTATTCCATCCTACAAGGAGACCAAAGAACTCATGGAGAAATTCCTTAACCTTGAACCTGAAGAGGAAGAGGATGATTCAAAAAGCTCCAAGAAGAAAAAGAAGTCCGGTAAAAAAGGTGATCTTTAAACCATAAATTATGATAGGTAAAAAGAAAAAACAGGCAGGGGTACTATTGCCCCTGTCTGCTTTAAGAAAAAGGTATCCCGATTCTAATTTGGCATCGGTAATTGCATTCGATGAGGAAGAAACTCTAAAGATACCATTCAATGTCCTGGCATTAAACTACCAGATATGTGGGGGTCTTCCCTATGGAAAAATCCTGGAAGGATTCGGAGAAGAATCCACTGGGAAGACTTTATTGGGTATTGATCTGGCAAAATCAGTCATTGCCCTGGGGGGTATCGTTCTTTGGGGTGATCATGAGGCATCATGGACTAATGACTGGGCATTAAAGAATGGACTGGACCTTACCAAGATAGAACTCCTGAAGGATGAGAATGAGATAGAGACTGTGTCCGATTGGTTGGGGGATATGATAGTGTATTATCGTTCCATTCTTACTAATAATGAACCCATCCTATATATCGGAGACTCAATAGCAGCCTTTGAAACCAAAGAGACCATGGAGGTAGCAGAGAGTGATCCATCTGGTAATATGGGTATGGGTAGAAGCAAGGCAATATATAAGATGCTTCGTAAAAGGCGGAAGATGTTTGCCAAGTATGGAGTATCTGCCTATTTCATCAACCAATTAAGGAAGAAGATTGGTGCAACCAAATGGGAGGACCCAGATACCACACCAGGTGGGGCAGCAATGAAATACTATGCAGACATCCGGATAGGTTTATACCGGGGTAAGAAGATTCTGAATGCTAAAGAAAAGAAGGTAGGCCAGAAGGTACATATTCGGGTAAAGAAAAATAAGGTGGGACCTCCCAGGGATAGCATAGAGGTAAAAGTTCTGTTCAAAAAGACCAAGGGCAATATCGGCTATGATAAATACTATGGCCTTGGAGAGGCTCTATTGGAATGTGAAACTATCACTAAGAAAGGAAGGGGTTACTTTTTTAATGGGAAAAAGATTTCTATAGTGGATAAGGAGAATATGCATTTACTAAAGGCCATAGCTTCTAATGATGAGCTTAGAGCAGAGTTGATCGCTGCTTCTCCGATCAATACCCTATCCAAGACACGAAAGAAGATTGCTGCCTTATCAAAGAATCTTTATCCGGTAAAAATTAAAACCAAAAAGAATGCCGAGGAAGAATAAATCCATTCCCCAGGGAGTAACCGCCACTTCAAAGAGGATGGAGGACCTTCTACCAAAGAAGAAACATGACACGAACACTCCATTGGCCATGATAATTGATGGTATGGGTCTGGTATATGCAGCATATATGTCGAAGGGATTGGGGAAACTTTCTTTTAAAGGAAAGAATACCTCAATACTTTTTGGTGTACCGCAGATGATTAAGTCGGCAATGCAAAGATATAAACCAGAAAAGGTAGTGGTATGCTGGGACGGAGATAGACACCCAAAGAGACTTCAACTATTGCCCGAATATAAGGGTCACAGGGATAAGAAAAGGGACCCCGAAGAGAGGAAGAAATTCCTAAAGGATGTGAAGAGATTAAGGCGACTTCTCTTCTATATGGGAATCCCACAAGCGCATGATAAGGAGGTGGAAGGGGATGACATGGTTTATTTCGTAAATAAGAGACTGTCCAAGATATATAGGACCCTTATCGTATCAGGGGATAAAGACTTTCATCAATTAATTAACCATGATACCAGTGTATTTAACCCAAGAACAAATGAGCCGTTTAGTACATTCGCTTTCAAGGGAGTTTACCCCGTAGAAGTACCCCAGTTTGTAGATTACCTTTGTTTGGTCGGGGATAAATCCGACGACATCCCCGGAATCGACGGCATTGGACCTGCAAGAGCCGGAAAATTCTTTGAAAGATTCTATACCATCAAAGATTATCTTAAATCTAAAGCCGATTACCCCGGGATCAGTGACAAAGATAACCTTCGAGCCATCTATAAAAGAAACCGAAGGTTAATAGACCTTAAATTCTTTTGTGAAAGATACTACCCGGAAAACTACACACCCAAATGGTATAAGGAGGATGAATTACCTTCATTTAACCATGAGGAATACATCCTAATGTGCCAGAAGTATAACCTTAAAACAATGGTATTTCCAAAATTTATAGACATTTTTAAAAAGTAGAATATGGCATATACAGAGTTGACTTTTAAAGAAGGCAGAGAGTTCATGGATAAATTAAATGCCATGAATGAAAAAAGTATGGGACTGCCCGTAATTGAGAGGACTAGGTTATGGTATGAAAATACCCTAAGAGCTATCCTTCGGGAAACTGGGCATGGATTAGAAAATTTAAAGTTTATTGTAGAGTTTACCGATGATGATAAAATAAGGTCAGTGGGCTGTGATGAATTCTCTAACTTTGCCTTATTAGGAATTAATTATACTTTAAAACAATACAATGAGCAAAGATAACTTAATTGCTATTGCTTTTTCCGATCTTCATTGCTATAAGTTCAACCTATTCAATAAGGATAACTCAAGACTTAATTGGACTCTAACCGCCTTTGAATGTATTGCAAGAACAGCAGCAAGGCATAAGGTACCATTATTATTTTGTGGTGATCTATTTCATACTCCTGCTTCAGTAGAGAATGAGACTCTGGGGTTAATGATTAATTCATATATGCTTCATGTAGAGCAAACCCATACGCCATTCTTTGCTATATCCGGGAACCACGACCTATGCCAAAAGAATTCATTAGACCATAAAAGTCCATCATACCTAGATATATTTTTTGAAGTGTTCACCACATTTAAATTTCTTGATCCGGGTTTGCCCTTTCCGATATCGCAGGGGTTTAAGATAGTAGCTTGGGTATGGGGCATACCTTATATGAACAATGATGCCGATATAAAGAAAAAGGTGAAGCAATTAAAAAAGGATGTAAAGGAAGATAAATATAAGGGGGCTAAAAAAATCCTTATGCTTCACACGGATTGTCCAGGTGCATTGAATGATGAGGATATAGAGGTGGGGGAATGTGAATCAATGCCCTCAGGAAAGAAGCACTTGGCTAAATTTTTTGAGGACTGGGATTTGGTATTATTTGGGCATATTCATAAGCCCCAACAATTATTCAAACATGGGTATATGCTGGGCTCCCCTATCCATCAGGTTTCTAATGATAAGGCAGAAATGGGTTACTGGAAAATTTTTAACGACCGGGCCCCCCAATTTATAGGTCTCGCGAATATATTTCCCAGATTCAGGAAATTGGTACCCGGAGAGGTTCCGGATAATGAGAAGGATTATTTCATTATGCCAGATGATCAAGGATTGGTGGAAGAGGTGGAAAAGGGAGATTTTGACCTATCCCACTCCCGAACAAAATTGGCAAAAAGGTATATGAAGGTAAAAGGCATAAAAGACAAAAAGAAAAAGGCCGCATTAATTAATATTTTAAATCAAGTAGAATGAAAGCAGAAGCAATGTTGGAAAAAAAGTCCTGGGATGAATTCCGGAAAACCGGAATGCTGTGGTTTGTAAATAGGATATTGCATGTATTCGGTTGGGCAATAGTTGCAGAAATGATGCCTGCTCCACCAGAGGGAACCCATGATGAAGTAGTAACAGTATATCCTGCAAGAACCCGATTCAGGGGGTTTGGTGAGAAACAGGAGGAAGACGGATTCAAGGCAATATCCAAATTCATGGAAGAAAACGCTAAGGATTTAAACGAAGAGGCAAATGGCTAAGATTATTAAAATACACATTGAAGGTTTTGGATCAGTTTTAGGGAAGATCAAGTATAAATTTGATCGTCCTGGAATCTCTTTAATACTCGGAAAAAATGGAGCTGGAAAAACAACCATATTTAATGCCCTTTCCTGGTGCCTTTATGGAAAGTTACTTAAACCTGATTCAACTGTTCTACCATGGGGGCATATTATCCCCGAATCCTTCAGGGGTTGTAGGGTTGAAGTTGAGTTGGATGGAGGAACCAGGATTATACGCTGTAATGATTTTAGAGACAAGGTTGCCGGAAAAAAAGGAGGAAACCGATTGGTCATTATACGGGATGATGGGAAAGAAGACCGAACCCTTCGAAATAAATCCGACGTTCAAAAATCTATTGACGGTTTGGTTGGATATTCCTTC
>Ga0068855_100000705_pt1 | contig 40925 bp, 38 predicted proteins | sample KBSCornC52_FD_66592 | JGI IMG/M metagenome (GOLD analysis project Ga0068855, IMG submission 66592) | Corn rhizosphere microbial communities from Kellogg Biological Station, Michigan, USA - KBS Corn C5-2 | ecosystem: Host-associated > Plants > Roots > Rhizosphere > Soil ...
GCCGCGCAGTCTTACTGTGGTCGGCGCCGGTGTCATCGGTATCGAATATGCCACCATCTTCAGCGCGCTCGACGTGCCGGTGACACTGGTCGAGACGCGCGAGACTTTTCTCGACTTCATCGACCGCGAGATCATCGACGAATTCATCCACCAGCTGCGCGACCGTGGCGTCACCATCCGTCTCGGCACCCCCGTCGTCAGCATCGAATGTGACGCGGCCGGCTGGCCAGTCACCGTGTTCGAGGACGGCCGCCGCTGCCGCAGCGAGATGCTGCTCTATGCTGCTGGCCGGGTCGGCGCGACTGCCGCGCTCAACCTCGATGCCTGCGGCCTGACCAGCGACAATCGCGGCCGGCTGGCGGTCAATCCCACAACCTTCCAGACCGATGTGCCGCACATCTATGCCGCCGGCGACGTCATCGGCTTTCCCAGCCTTGCGTCGACCTCGATGGAACAGGGGCGCATCGCCGCCTGCCACGCCTTCGACCTGCCGATGCCGCCGGCGCCGCAATATTTTCCCTACGGCATCTATTCGGTGCCGGAGATCTCGACCATCGGCCTGACCGAGAGCGAAGTGCGCGAGCGCAAGATCCCGCATGAATGCGGCATCGCGCGTTTTCGCGAGACCTCGCGCGGCCACATCATGGGCGTCGATACCGGGATGCTGAAGATGATCTTCGCGCTCGACGATCGCCGTTTGCTCGGCGTCCATATCATCGGCGAAGGCGCGACCGAGCTGATCCACATCGGCCAGGCGGTGCTCAATCTCCACGGCAATCTCGATTACTTCATCGAGAACACGTTCAATTATCCGACGCTCGCCGAAGCCTATAAGATCGCCGCGCTCGACGCCTGGAACCGCATGCCGCGCAACGGCCATTAGCGTACGCTTGCCTTTCGGCCGCGAATCCCTCAGCATTTTCACCGCATCGGTGCGACACTCGTAGGTCAACAGAGTGTGAACACAACGCCACCAGGGACAGTCCCGATGGCTCGATCGGCCATTTGGGGCGTTATTCACACATGCGTCGCATCTTCCTTGGGTTGATCTTGTTCGTTGCGACCGCAGCTGCGCCTCACGCCGAAACCTCCATTTCGACCCCGATGTCGGCGCAGAGGTTCTTTCAGGGGCACACCGAAAGTCGCGGCCAGCTCCGTCAGATATTTTCCAAGTCGCGCGCGGTCGTGTCGTATAGCAACGGTCGCGTCGAGCCTGATGGAACGCTCGTACTGACCCAGATCATCCATCAGGACGGCGCCGTACCGAAGCATCGCGAGTGGCGGCTGCGTGAAGACCGCGCCGGGCATTGCACGGGCACGGTCACCGATGGGATTGGTCTGGTCGAGGGCAATCTGACCGGCAACCAGCTGCATATGCGCTTCAAGCTCAAGGGCGGATTGAGCGTCGAGCAATGGCTTTCGTTCCGTCCGGACGGACGCAGTGCGACCAATCGCATCAAGGTTCGCAAACTCGGCATCTCGGTTGCCTCGATCGATGAGTCGATCCGCAAGACTGACTAGGCGCGGGCCTCGGTCCATCGCTTGGGCGCGACGATGAAGCGCTCGGGATCCTCGGCCAGGATTGCCTCGACGTGCAAATTCGATCCGGTCTGCGGGTCGAGCCAGCTACGCGAGATCACAGCTGGCCTGTCGTCGTCGTAAAGCGTCTCGATCAACACCGGGCAGCCGTCCGTCCAATGATCCGGTGCGCGCGCCAGCACTGCGCCGCTGGCTTCGGCGACGGCGATATCGCCAAGTTGGAGGATGCCCGGGAACAAGGGCATGCTCTCACCTTGGGGCGCGACATGATCGCGTGACATCGGTTTCGCCGCCGGCTCGGCCCGCGCCAGCCGATCCCGCCGCATTTCCGCGCGTAGCCGCTCCGTCGCGCCGGCATTGCCGAGCACCACGCCATAGGCAGCGCGTGCGACCGTGGCGTCGTAGCGGCCATGGGCGACATCGCGCACCACCTCGCCCGGAGCACGATCGAGCGGGTCGCCATAGCCGCCGCCCGATCCCATCCGCAGCTCGAACCATTCGCCGCTGCGGACGGTGGCGCCGCTGCTGATCATGTCGAGCGCCTCGGTCGAGCCGTCGGCGCGGTGGATTACGAACTCGTTGCAAGCGCCGGGGCGGCCGCCGGCGAGACCCTGCAGCGGCAGCCAGCGGCGCATGCCGAACATCGTGCCTCTGATCTCGCCGACCCCATGCGGCCGAAAGCTGACCTGGAAGCCGCCGCCGGCGCGCTGCTGCCCCGCCCCGCCGCTGCCGCCGCGCACGCCGCGCTCGATGAACAGCAGCGGATACCAGCTCTCCAGCACCTCGACGTCGGGAAAGGATCCACCGACCTCCGGCCCGACGACGCTGCGGCCAAGATCATTGCCATCGCGGGCGATGCCTGCCGAGCTGCCCGCCCAATTGCCTTCCTGGGCGAGATAAGCGTCCTGCTCGCCGCTCGCCGTGTCCCAATACCAGAGCTGGTTGCCGAGCGAGGATTCCCAAGGGGCCCCGGCAAGAAAGTGATGGCGTGGCGCCTCCGGTGAGGCGGCAAGCGCCAACATCAGCGCCTCCATCGCGGTGCCCGCCGCGTTGAAGCTGGCATGCATATGCGAGGCGCTGATCGGCGCCGGCGGGCGCGCGTCGATGATAGAGCCCTCAGGACAGCGGATCGTCACTGGCGCGAACATGCCGTCGTTGAACGGCAGATCCGCGGCGAGCAGATTGGCGATCATCACAATCAGCTCGGCAGCGACGATGTACGGCCGCGAGTTGAAGAAGTGGGCGGTTTGCGGCGCGGCGCCGGCGAAGTCGAAGATCAAATTGTCGCCCGCGACGGTCAGCGTGCAGGGGATCTTGTGAAACTCGCGGCGATATTCGACCCAGCTGGTCGAGCGATAATCGCCATCGGCGATCTCGCCGATGCGCCGGCGGAACTCGGCTTCGGTCAGATCGCGGATCGCGGCCAGGCTGGCGATGAACAGATCGACGCCGCTCTGGTCGACCACCTCGCCCAGCCTCGCGGTCGCGTAATGCGCCCCGGCGACCAGCGCCCGCATGTCCATCTCGACCAGCTCCGCCATGCGGACATTGGTGCGCAGCAGCGCCCAGACATCGGACACTTCCTCGCCGCGGCGGAACAGCCGCACCGGCGGAACGCGGAAGCCTTCCTGGTAGCACTCGCTGGCGTCGGGCGCGAAGGAGCCGATCACCATCCCGCCCATGTCCATCAGATGCGCCGAGACCGCGACCCAGGCGATCAGCCGCTCGCCGTGAAAGATCGGCTGCTGGACCATGACGTCGGCGGGATGCAGCCCGCCGCCGTTATGCGGGTCATTGGCGAGGAAAACATCGCCGGCGGCGATCGCCTCGCCGTAGCGCGCAACGGTCGAGCGCACCGCATTCACCGCCGCGCCATAATGGTAGATCACCGGTCCCGAGCCGATGATCAGCGCGCCGGCGGCGTCGAGCAGGGTCACCGAATAATCCTTGGCCTCGGTGACATTGGGCGAGATCGCGGTCTGCTCGACCGCGCGGCAAGCCTGGTCGCCGATGCTCTCCAGCCGCGAGCGCAGCACTTCCAGATCGATCGGGTCGATGTCGCGGATCATGCGCTCCCCATCACACGTCAGTCACGATCCGCACGCCTTCTTGCAGCGGCCCGGCGCTTGTCGCGCGTTAGCGTTCGGCGATTACGGCTCTGCCGCCTCTGCGCTCATCGGCGAGAGCAGCGGAGAGTTCCTCGAGCGCCTTGCCCTGAAAGCTGAACGCGGGGGCCGAGCTCGGCGGGACCGTGATGCCGATTTCGGTCAGCAGGACGGCGCTGTTCTGGCGGTCGCCGGAGGCGCGCCAGGCCTCGACGCAATGCTCGATCGTGCCGTGCACCGGAAAACGCTGACCACTGTCGAGGAGCGAAGCGCCCGAATGCCATTCTATCGTCATGACCATATCCTCTCGGTCGCGGGCCGGCCGAGCAGACGGGCGACGGCGATCGCTCCCAGCTTGCGCCTGAAACCGGGCGCATCTCAAGGCTCAACCTGAGAATCGCCCCAAGCCGGTCCATTTTGACAGGGTCATACCCCGCTGATAGCCCTCGCCGCGGTTTCTCAGGGGTCGTCACATGGAATATGCCCGTCTTGGCAAGGCCGGTCTCAAGGTCTCGCGGATCTGCCTCGGCTGCATGAGCTTCGGCACCAAGCAGGATTGGCAGATTTCGGTCGAGGACAGCCGGGCGGTAATCCGCGCCGCGCTCGATGGGGGTATCAACTTCTTCGACACCGCCAATGGCTATGGCCATGGCGAGAGCGAGGAGATCCTCGGCGCGGCGCTGAGGGACTTCGGCATCGATCGCGCCGAATCGGTCATCGCGACCAAGGTCTTCTTCCCGATGAGCACCGCACCGAACGACCGCGGCCTGTCGCGCAAGCACATCCTCCAGTCGACCGACGACAGCCTCAGGCGGCTCGGCACCGATTACATCGACCTGCTGCAGATCCACCGCTTCGACTATGACACCGAGATCGAGGAGACGCTCGAGGCGCTGAACGATGTCGTCCGTGCCGGCAAGGTCCGCTACATCGGCGCCTCGACGATGTACGCTTGGCAGTTCGCCAAGATGCTGTTCACCTCGGACAAGCATGGCTGGGCGCGCTTCGTCTCGATGCAGAACAGCTACAGCCTCGCCTATCGCGAGGAGGAGCGCGAGATGATTCCGCTGTGCGCGGATCAGGGCGTCGGGCTGATCCCCTACAGCCCGCTTGCCGCCGGCTTCCTCACCGGCAGCCGCAAGGCCGGCACGGTTCGCTCCAAGCGGCCCCTGGAGCAGAGCCGCTACAACCGGCCCGCTGACCAGGCGGTGGCCGACGCTGTCGCCAAGGTCGCCGAAGCGCGTGGTGTCGGTGCGGCGCAGGTCGCGCTCGCCTGGCTGCTCACCCGCCCGGCGATGGCCGCGCCGATCGTCGGCATCACCAGGCTGGCGCAGCTCGACGATGCGCTGAAGTCGGTCGAACTCAGGCTGACCGACGACGAGATCGCGGCGATGGAAGCGCCCTATGAAACGATGGCGCCCTTCCCGCACCGGCCACCGGCGATCGCGGTACCGACGCCCCCCAGCCGACGCTAGCTGCCGAGCGCCTTGGCGAGGCGCGTGAGAAAATCCTCGCAGCGGGCGAGTTGCTCGAGCGCGATGTATTCGTCCGCCTTATGCGCCTGGTCGATCGATCCGGGACCGAGCAGGATCGAGGACATGCCGGCCTGTTGATACTGCCCGGCCTCGGCGACATAGGCGACCGCGCGCGTGGCATTGGTGCCGAGGATGCGCTTCGCCAGAATCTCGGCCGCGCCTTCGCTCTCGGGCGCGAGCGGCGGTGCCTCGGCGGTGACCTTGATGCTGGCCGCCACGGCCGGATGGACCGCGCGCGCCGGCGCGACGATCTCGCTCTCCAACCGCCCCTCGAAATCGGCCAGCACCGCCGCCGGCTCGACACCGGGAATGCTGCGCAGATCCCAGTCGAACCAGGCCTGTCCGGCGAGAATGTTCATCGCCGTGCCGCCGCCGATGCGGTTGACCGAGATCGTCGCGCGCGGTGGCTCGAAGCGATCGTCGCTGTGCATCTCGGCCAGCTCGGCCTCGATCTGCTTGAGCAGGCCGACGGCGGCGGCGGCGAGCTCGATCGCGCTGACGCCGAGGTGCGACAGGCTGGAATGCGCCTCGACGCCGGTGATCGTCGCGCGGACGACGAGGATGCCCTTATGCGCGTTGACCACTTGCATCGAGGTCGGCTCGCCGATCAGCGCCATCGCCGGTGTCGGGCTCTGCCGCGACAGCCAGTCGAGCAGCTTGGGCGCGCCGACGCAGCCGACCTCCTCGTCATAGGTCAGCGCGATATGGACCGGGCGCTTGAGCCCGGCGTCGCGGAATTGCGGCGCGGCCGCCAGCGCGCAGGCGATGAAGCCCTTCATGTCGGCGGTGCCGCGGCCGAAGGCGCGGTCGCCGCGGATATCCATGGTGAAGGGATCGGTCGACCACGGCTGCCCCTCGACGGGGACGACGTCGCTATGACCCGACAGCACCAGCCCGCCGTCGATCGGCGGCCCGATCGTCGCCCAGAGGCTGGCCTTCTCGCCATCCGGCGAGGGCAGCACCTGCGCGTCGATGCCGAAGCTGGCGAGATAGGCGGCGGCATGCTCGATCAGCGCGCGGTTGCTGCGCGAAGACACGCTGTCGAAGCCGATCAGATCGGCAAGCAGCCCCAGGATTTCGGGGGATGGTTCGTTCACAGGAAGATCTTGCCGGGGTTCATCAGCCCCTTGGGATCGAGCGCCTGCTTGATCGCTCGCATCGTCTCGACTGCCTCGCTGCCATGCTCCTCGATGAGATGGGCGCGCTTGACCAGGCCGATGCCATGCTCGCCGGTGCAGCTGCCGCCGACCTCGATCGCGCGGTGGATCATTCGCTCATAGACCGCCTCGGCCCGCGTCCGTTCGGTCGGATCGGCGTCGTCGACCGCGAACAGCACGTGGAAATTGCCGTCGCCGACATGGCCGACGATCGGCCCGGTCAGCCCATTGCGATCGAGATCCTCGCGCACCGCCAGCACTGCGCCGGGCAGATGTGACACCGGCACGCAGACGTCCGAGGTCCAGATCTGCGCGCCGGGGCGCATGGCGACCGCGGCGTGATAGGCATTGTGCCGTGCTTTCCACAGCCGGCTCCGGTCCTCGGTGTTCGTCGCCCAATTGAATTGCGACCCGCCATTGGCCTCGGCGACCTCCTGGGCGGTCTTGGACTGCTCGTCGGTTGCGGCTTTCGAGCCGTGAAACTCGAAGAAGAGATGCGGTTTCTCGGGAAGGCCGAGCTTGGAATAGGCGTTGCAGGCGCGGACCTGAACATCGTCGAGGAATTCGATCCGTGCGACCGGCACGCCGAGCTGAATCAGCTGGGTCACAGTCGTCACCGCGCCGGCGAGATCGTCGAACACGCAGGTCGCCGCGACCATCGTCTCGGGAATGCCGTAGAGCTTCAGACGCACTTCAGTGATGATCCCGAGGGTGCCTTCCGAGCCGATGTAGAGCCGGGTTAGGTCATAGCCGGCGGCGGATTTGCGCGCGCGGCCACCGGTGTGGATCATCTGGCCGTCGGGCTGGACCACCGTAAGGCCGAGGATATTGTCCATCATCGTGCCGTAACGAACCGCATTGGTGCCGGAGGCGCGGGTCGCCGCCATGCCGCCGAGGCTGGCGTTGGCGCCCGGGTCGATCGGGAAAAACAGCCCGCGGTCGCGCAGCTCGTGATTCAATTGCTCGCGGGTGACGCCGGCCTCGACGACGCAATCGAGATCCTCGTCATTGACCTCAACCACCCGGTCCATCTTCATCAGGTTGATCGCGACGCCGCCCCGGACCGCGGCGATATGGCCCTCGAGCGAGGTCTGGGTTCCGCTGGCGATCATCGGGACATCATCGGCATGGCAGGCGGCTGCGATCCGGCTCACCTCCTCGGTCGAGACCGGGAAGGCGACGGCGTCCGGGGCATGGACCTGCTGGTAGGATTCGCCTCGGCCGAACTGCTCGCGCACCGACAGTGAAGTGGTGAAACGGTCGCCGAGCAGCGCCGCCAGCTGGTTGCGCAGCGCCTGCGGCAAGGCCCCCGCCTGGCCGTCTTCAGCCGATCGCGTCGCCACCTAATGCCTCGCTTCCTCTGGTAAACGGGTCAGCCATTCCGGATCATTTTGCGGGCCATGGGACCGAAAGTGAACTTCGATCTTACACGGCGATCGCCTACCGTCCCAGTGGCGTTGCCCGGCACCGGCAATAGTTGCCGGTTGCAACTACACCTCTTAGGATGACGCCGGGAGATAAGACACCGGGGGATGAGTGATGGCAGCTGACAAGATTCGCTTTGGCGCGTTCATCGCGCCCTTCCATCCGCTGGACGAAAATCCCAGCCTGGCGCTCCATCGCGACATGGAGCTGATCGAGTTGCTCGACAAGCTCGGCTATGAGGAAGCCTGGATCGGCGAGCATCATTCCGCCGCCTTCGAGATCATCGGCTCGCCCGAGGTGTTCATCGCCGCGGCGATCGAGCGGACCAAGCAAATCCGCCTCGGAACGGGCGTCTCGTCGCTGGCCTATCACCATCCGCTGATGCTGGCCGAGCGGATCAACATGCTCGATCATCTCAGCCGCGGCCGGGTGATGTTCGGGGTCGGTCCGGGCGCACTGGTGTCGGACGCCTTCATGATGGGCATCGAGCCGTCCGAAATCCGCGATCGAATGGACGAAGCGCTCGAGGTGCTCGTCCCGCTGATGCGCGGTGAGGTTGTGACCCACAAGGCGAGCTGGTTCGAGCTCGACCATGCCCGTATCCACATGGACCCCTATTCCCGGCCTTCGGTCGAGATGGCGGTGGCCAACCAGGGCTCGCCGTCGGGCGCTCGCGCCGCCGGCAAGCATGGCATCCACGTTCTGTCGATCGGTGCCACGAGCACCGGCGGGTTCAACGGGCTGGCGTCCAACTGGGCGATCGCCGAGGAGCAGGCCAAGCTTCACGGCAAGACGATGGATCGCAACGGCTGGCGACTGGTCGGCCCGATGCACATCGCCGAGACCCGGGAACAGGCGCTCGCCGAGATCCGTTTCGGCATGGGCAAGTGGATTCATTACTTTCAGCGGATCGCCAATATTCCGCTGATCTCGCCGGACGCCGAGGATCCGGTCCAGGACATGGTCGAGACCGGCTTCGCCGTGATCGGCACGCCGGAGGATGCGATCAGGCGGCTGGAACAGCTGGTCGTCCAGAGCGGCGGCTTCGGCTGTTTTCTGCTGCTCGCCAACAACTGGGCGCCCTGGGAAGCGACCAAACGATCCTACGACATGTTCCAGCGCTATGTCGTCCCGCACTTCCAGGGTCTGAACAAAAATCGGACGGATTCGATCGACTGGGTCCAGCTGAACAAGCCGGAGTTCAACGCCAAATCGCAGGCCGCGGTCGCCGCGCGCATCGTCGCGCATATCAAGGAGAGCGGCACCAAGAACATTGCGCCTGAGATCCTCCAGATGATGGGGATGAACGACAAGCCCAAGACGAACGGCAGAGCCAAGGCGAAAGTCGCGCCGAAGGCCGTCGCCAACGGTCGGACCAAGCCCAAAGCCGCGACCAAGGCCAACGGTGCGGCTGGGTCCAAGGCCGCCGCCAAATCCGGCGCTAACGGCAAGGCCAAGGTGGCTGCTCGGTCGTCGCCAAAGGCCGCCCCGAAGTCCAAGACAAGGCCGAGGCCCCCGGCCAGGGCGCGATAGGCTTTGCGCAAGCGCGTTCAGCCCGCCTAAATCGCCCGACCGGCAGGGCTTCCCGCCGGGCGATGGAGGATTGCGTGGCGGATTGCGTGCTGAAGGATCTGACGAACCCGGACTTCGATCCGCATGTCTCGGACGAGGTCGCGTTCGGCGCCCAGCCCAATCCCTGGCCGGAGATCGCCCGCTATCGCCGCGAGACGCCGATGGCGATCGGCGAGTACCGCACCTTCTTCGGCGGCGCGCCGGATCCGACGCTGGCGCATATGAAGCACTATACCGCCTTCGGCTATGATGAGGTCGACGCGGTGCTGTCCGATCCCGCGCTGTTCAACAGCACCGGAGCGCATCACCTTAATGCCGAGAAGGCGTTCGGGCGCATCCTCGTCGTGATGGATCCGCCCGATCACACCCGCTACCGCAAGTTCCTCCACGCCGCCTTCTCGCCCAAGCCCGTGCGGCAATGGACCGAGACGCTGATCCGGCCGGTGATCCACCGGCTGATCGACAATTTCGCCAACCGCGGCTCCGCCGAGCTCGTTCAGGAATTCACCTACCGCTATCCGTTCGAGGCGGTCTACGAGCTGCTCCAGCTACCCGAAGGCGACGTCGCACTGTTCCACAAGCTGGCGGTGTCGCAGACCTTCGCGATCGCCTCCTTCGTCGAGGACGCGCAGGAAGCCGGCGAGAATCTCGCCGACTATTTCCGCTGCCTGATCGCCGAGCGCCGCAAGTCGCCGCGCGACGACATGGTCAGCCAGCTGCTCGCGACCGAAGTCGACGGCGAGAAGCTCGACGAAGAGATTCTCGTCGCTTTCCTGCGCCACATCCTCAACGCCGCCGGCGACACCACCTACCGCACGACCGGCTCGATGCTCACCGCGCTGCTCGGCGATCCCGCGCTGCTCGACAAGATCCGCGGCGATCGCGAGCTGATCCCGCTGGCGATCGAGGAGACGTTGCGCTGGGAAGGCCCGGTCGTTGCCAACTTCCGCTATCTGACGCGCGATATCGAGATGGCCGGGGTGAAGATGTCGGCGGGTTCGGTCGTTCATGCCGTCCACGGTTCGGCCAATCGCGACGAGACCCGCTTTCCCGACCCGGACAAATTCGACATCTACCGCTCGCGCAAATACCGCCATTTCGCTTTCGGCGGCGGCCCGCATCTCTGCGTCGGCATGCATCTCGCGCGGCTGCAGATCCGTGAGGCGATCTCGTGCCTGCTCGATCGGTTGCCGAACCTGCGGCTCGATCCGGATAAGCCGAAGCCGACCATCAAGGGTTTCCATTTCCGCACACCCGATGCGGTCAATGTGGTGTTCGACCCGAGCTAGACTTTTTCTCGTAGGTTAGAGGCGCGTTACGCCGCCGCCTCGATGTACTGCGGCGGCCCGACCACCCCGCGCCAGAACTTCGCCTCGTCGAGGACGTGGCTGCCGTCGGCGGTGGTGTAGGTTGGCGAGGCGCCGCGGAAGTTGACGAAGCTGAGGCCTTCCGGGCCGGACCAGAATTCATATTTGACGTTGGCGCCGATCGCCAGCGCGGTGCCTGGGCCATAGAGCCGGTTGCCGAGCTTGATCGCCCCGTCGCGGACGAAGATCACCTCATCCTCGGAATGCGAATGCAGCACCGTCTCATGATCGCCGAGGTAGAAGTCGTTCTCGTGCAGCCAAATCTCGCAGGTTTCGCAATGCGCATCGGCATGGAGCGCGCCGCCGGCGGTGCCGCCCTCGCTCAGCTTCTCGGCGCGCGGCACGATGCGGTTGGGCAGCAGATGGACATGGCCGCCGGCGCGCGGATCGCTCGGCCGCTCGCGCATGTTGAACTCGAGCAGGGTCGCGCCCTTGGCGCTGGCCGTGATGCTGGTCGACCGGCCATGCTCGACGATCAGGCTCGAGCGCTTGTCGAGCGTCTCGCCGCCGGCCGTGATTTCGCCCTCCCAGACATAAGCGAGGCGGTCGGTCGGGTCGCCCTGGAGCGTCAGCGTCGCGCCGGGCTCCATCTTGTGCATGTGCATATGGATCGGATCGCCCTTGCGATCGAAATAGACGCGGGTCTCGACGCCCTTCGCCTGGCCCGTCTTGGCCACCGGCGCCTTGTCGAGCGTCATCACTGAAACCTTCGCCATCCCTACCTCCTCAACTCACCGACTCGCGGGGCTATGCCCCAAGCTTAGTCCCCGGGGGACGCTTTTGTCACGATTCGCGGCCTGTTAGCCACGCTTGCCATGGGCCCCGACGATGATCGTCGCCATCACGCAGGGCTCGTCATAGGGGTTCTTCCAGGTGTGGTTGACCCCGGCCATGATGATCATCGAGCCCTGGCGCAGGGTGCGGATCTCGCCGCCCTCGAGTTTGACGTCTATCTTGCCCGAGATCACCACGTCATAGTCGATCGTGTCCGACATGTGCATGCCGTCCTCGTCATAATCGGCATCGGTCGCGGTGCGCTGGGCCTCGTCGAACTTGTCCGCCGATTTGGGCGCGAAGCAGACCAGCCCGAACTTCGTTCCCCCGGCGGCCGGGAAGGAAATATCGGGAGGCGGCGCGCCAATGCCCCGGGGCACGTCGGCTATCCCCTTGGATTCCCAGACATAGGCGACATCGACGATCTCCGGCACGATGAACCGCGCCGGCTCTCCCGCCTTGACGAAACAGGGCTTCCCATCCTTGTCGAGCGTCGCGACGACGACGTCCGGCCCGGCCAAATCCTTCATGCTCGATCCCCTCTTACGCCGCGGCTCGGTTCGTGCCCGGGCTGGCAAAAGATGACGGACTGGTGCAGCCTCCTGTCAAGCATCGAGCGCGCATCGGCCCCGAGGCCGGCCGCTCTGCGCCGGAGAGGAATTGGCAATGTCGACCAGCTTCCAGAGCCCCACCATGGGCGCCGTCCACGTATCGGAAACCCAGTTCGATGCGGTGAGGCCGCTCCCCTACAAGCCGATCTCAGCCGACTCGCATGTCACCGAGCCGCCCAATTGCTACACCGACTATATCGACCCGAAATGGCGCGATGTCGCCCCCCACATGATCGCCAACGAAAAGGGCGGCGCCCAGTTCGTCGTCGATGGCATGGCGATGAAGATCGGTATGGGCGGCCTCGCCGCCGCTGGCGTCGACCCCAAGGAGATCAAGCTCGACACGGCGAGCTTCGATGAGATCCACCGTGGCGGCTGGGATCCCAAGGCGCGCGTCATCGAGCAGGATCAGGACGGGGTTGGCGGCGAGATCGTCTACCCCTCGGTCGGCATGCTGATCTGCAACCATCCGGACGCGGATTACAAAACCGCCTGTTTCGACGCCTATAACCGCTGGCTCCAGGAATATCAGGGCGGCGCGCCCGATCGCATCTTCGGCGTCGGCCAGACCGCGGTCCGCTCGGTCGGGGAAACCATCAAGGATCTCGAGAAGATCAGGGAGATGGGCTTCTGGGGCGTGATGATGCCGTGCGATCCCTCGACCGAATTCGATTATGACGACAAGCGCTTCGATCCGGTCTGGCAGGCGGCGATCGATCTGAAGCTGCCGCTCAGCTTTCACATCCTCACCTCGCAGCGCGACACCGGCATCCTCGGCATGGGCCTACCTGGGCGCAGCAAGGGCAAGGCGAATATGTTCCAGGGCCTGATCAGGGCCAATCAGGATGCGATCAGCCTGTTCATCTGGGGCGGCATCTTCGAGCGCTTCCCCGAATTGAAGATCGCCTGCGTCGAGGCCGACGCCGGCTGGGCGCCGCATTTCATGTACCGCATGGATCACTTCTACCGGCGGCACCGCTTCCACGCCGGCAACACCGATCTGCCGCGGCTGCCGAGCGAGTATTTCCGAGAGAATGTCTATCTGACCTTCCAGGACGATCTCGTCGCGTTCAACACCGTAGAGCTGATGAACCCGGCCCGGCTGCTCTGGGCGAACGACTTCCCGCACAGCGATTCGACCTGGCCGTGGAGCCAGCAGATGCTCGCGCGGCAGACCCGGCATATGCCCGACGACATCCGCCGGATGATCCTGCGCGACAATGTCGTCGAGCTCTACAATCTGCCGGTCGAGGACGATCTGATCGTCGTCGAGGAGCGCGTGACGACGCTTTAGAATTTCCTTCATCGTCATCCCGGCCTTGAGCCGGGATCCCGCTGCCTTTTCCTCCGGACGAAAAGGCAGTCCCAGCGGCCGTGCATCGAGAAGAAGCGGGACCCCGGGTCAAGCCCGGGGTGACGAGAAAGAGGCTATTTGACTCGATGTTAATTCGCCTTGGTGCGATCGGTATAGCTGGCGAGGGGAACCATGTTCTCCTCGCTCCAGCCTTCCGGCAGCAGCATCAGCGAGCGGGCCGGCGGCAGGTACCAGAGCAGCCGCTGGACATGGGCGGCGAACTGCTCCGGATCCGGCGTATCCTCCGGCTTGCAGTTGAGCAGCAGATTGCGACTCGGCGCGAGCAACGGATCGACCAGCAGGCCGACCATCGGCTCCTTGGTGCGCCAATGCGCCGTGAGATGGTGATGGAGGCCCGCCGCGAGCGGGGACGGCAGAAATTCGCGTGACGGGGCACCGAGCAGGATCTCATGGCTCTCGCGGAACGTCAGCCGCTGGCCGCCGGCGGGATGGGCGTCAACATCGACGCCCTGCTCAATCGGCCCGCGCCGCCGCTCCGCGACATCCTGCGGATCGCCCTCCCAGCTGTCGTAGCGCATCAGGCTGTAGATCTGGCCAAGCGGGATCGCCGCCGAGGCTGCGGTCGCGTCCGGCGAGAGGAAAAAGACCGCGCCCAGGGTGTTGTCGAGGCAATAGCCGGCGAGATTGGCAAGGCAGTTGGACTCGAACGGCCCCGCCGCGGGAATATCGAGCCGCAAATAGCGGAAGCCGTCGGGCCCCTCGACGATCGGCTCCGCCGGCACCGCGATCGAGGCGTTCCACGCAGCGGGATAAAAGGCTTCGCTCCAATTCTCCTCACGGTCCTCGAAGGGAACATGCAGCTGCGCGTTGAGCACCCGGGTCTGCTCCAGATCGAACATCCGCGACCGGTCATTGCCGAAGCGACGCGCGGGGGCGCCTGTCGGCGTGGACGGCCGCTGTTGCGCATCCCCCTTGCCGAACAGCCGCTTCAGGAAACCCGCCATGCGCGCTGTCAGGCCGGCGCGACGCTGCGCGCGGCGCCCTCGCCCGCCGCATTGCGCCGCGCCTCGCGGGCGATGTCGTTCGCGGCGATAAAGCCAAAAACGGTCGCCGGCCCGAGCGTGCCGCCGGCGCCGGGATAGCAGTCGCCGAACGGCGCGCCGGCGCTGTTGCCGACCGCGTAGAGCCCATCGATCGTGCTGCCGTCCGGGCGCATCACCCGCGCATTGGGATCCGCCTTGAGCCCGCCCTTGCTGCCGAGATCGCCGAGGTCGATGCGGATCGCGTAAAATGGCCCGACCTCGACCGGGCCCATGCTCGGGTTGGGCTTGACCGACTGGTCGCCGAACGCCTGGTCATAGGGTCCGGCGCCACGGCCGAATTCCGGATCCACCCCGGCTTTCGCATAGCCGTTGAATTTGGCGACGGTCTCGCCCAGCGTCTGCGGGTCGAGATCGATCTTCTTCGCCAGATCCGCGATGCTGGCGGCGCGGAACAGGTAGACGTCCCACCAGTTGCTCGGCACTGCCTTGTCGCTCATCGCCGCGAGCGGCATCAGCGCGCCGGCGCTGTAGTGCTTCCGGTAATTGGCATCGAAGATCATCCAGCACGGCGTGTTCGCGCCGGTCGCCTGCTGATCCGCGATCATCGCCATGCCGAAGCAATCGTAGGAGCAGCTTTCGTTGAGGAAGCGCTTGCCGAGCCGGTTGACGCACAGGCTGAACGGATGGCGGTGATCGAAGAACATCTGATGGGTGATCTCGACGTTGGGATCCTCGCGCGACGGCATCTGCGTGCTCGGCGCCCACCAGTTGCACGCCATCAGCTCGGTTGCGGCACCAATCGCCGCGCCGGCGCTGACCGCATCGCCGGTGTTGCCGCCCTTGGGCGTCAGGCTCCAGCGCGCATCGCTCCACACCGGCAGATGCTGCTCGCGCATCGCCTGGTTCTGCTCGAAACCACCTGCGGCGAGGACCACGCCGTGGCGCGCGCGGATCGCGATCGGCTTGCCGTTGTGCTTCGCTTCGATGCCGGTGACGCGACCATTCTCGCTCGTCAGTCCGGTCAGCGCGGTATCGAGCATCACCGGCACATTGCGCTTGCGCAGCGCGCGGCGGAGGCCGCCGATCAGCGCATTGCCCATCGTCAGCCGACGATCGCGATGCGTCTTCTTGCGCCAGGGCCGGTCGAGCCAGAATTTCGCGAAGATCTTCGCGGCGGTCCATTGCCAGCCGCGCGGCCGGTTGGTCAGCGTCGAGGCTTGCGCGAGGTTCAGTGAGTAGCGGTTGAACAGCTTGAAGGCGAAGGGCTGCTCGCGCAGCGCATGGATGTCCTCGCCGAGCGACTCGCCATCGACATCGGCGGGCATCAGGCAGCGATTGTATTTCGAGCCCGGCAGTGGGACGAAATAATCCGGGATCGGGATCACCTCCATCTTGACCCCGATCTCCTCGATGTAGCGGACCATTTCGGGGCCATGATCGAGATAGGAGGCGATGCGATCCTGGCGGAACTCGTCCTTGCAGATCGCGGCGAGATAGGTCTCGGCATCCGCGCGATTGTCCTCCGCGCCATCGATCCCGTGACAGGGTATCCACAGCCCGCCGCCCGATGTCGCCGAGGTCCCGCCATAGAAGCGCGCCTTCTCGATGACGATCACACTGAGGCCGAGATCGGCGGCGCGCACCGCCGCCACCAGCCCGCCCGCGCCCGATCCGACGACGACGACGTCGAATTCCTGGTCCATCGCTTCACCCTCGCCTGTCACCGCCAGTCTTCCGGCGCACTGATGCTCCTTCACAACGCGACTGCCAACAGGTGGAGAAGCTCGTCCCTTCCATTCCCCTCCCTTTGGTAGGGAGGGGTTAGGGGTGGGTAGGCGCGCCGCGCCACCGCTGCCTGGGCTTCGGCAATCCTAAGGCGATATTCGCCGGCTTCCCCGTCGATACCCACCCCCTAGCCCCGCCCTAGTAAAGGGAGGGGGGAATTTCGGCGTGATCGCTATCTGACGGCGCTTTGTGTCGCGGACTAATTGGGGCAGTACAGCCGCCATGCCGCCGACGGTCGTCATCCATCTGGGCTTTTACGCCCTCCTCCTCTTCGGCGGCGCGGGAACGCTGCGCTGGCCCGCGGGATGGGCGTTTCTCGCGCTCTATGCGATCCAGATGCTGACCCTCGATCTCTGGCTGGCGCGGCGCGATCCCGGCCTGGTCGCCGAGCGGCGCCGGCCCGGACGCAATCCCGGGCCGCCGGTCTGGGATCGCCGCTTCCTGATCGTCAGCGCGGTCGTCGGGCCGGCGTGGATGCTGCTCATGGCGCTCGATGCGGGGCGCTTCGGCTGGTCGCATCTGCCCGCCGGGCTTGCTCCGGTCGGCGCGGCGTCGATGCTGCTCGGCACCTGGATTGCCTATACCGGGCTGCGCGCCAATCACTTCGCCTCGATCATCGTCAGGATACAGCCGGAGCGGGGTCATCACCTGGTCGAGCACGGCCCTTATGCGGTTGTTCGCCACCCGATCTACACCGGCGCCTTCCTCACCGCGCTTGGCGCGCCGCTGGTGCTCGGTTCGGCCTGGGGGCTGATCGGCTCGGCGGTGCTGATCCTGCTGACAGCGCGCCGCGCCGTGATGGAGGAGCGTTTCCTGTGCAAAGAGCTGGCCGGCTATCGCCGCTACATGTCCCGAACTCGCTGGCGGATCCTGCCCTGGCTGTTTTGAAAGTTACGACAGTAGCGGTCGCGGCCCTTTTGGCCGGCAGCGCATCCGGCTGAACACCGCCTGGTGTCCCGCCAGAATCCGCGCGGTGACCTCCGGGTCCGGGGTTGTGTCCCATTCGCCGTCGTCGTGAGTGCCGCCGAGGATCACCCCGTCGGCTCGCGAAAACATGTAGAGCCCGCCCGGCGAGATCGTCGCATAGTCGACCTCGGGCTGCGGCTCGAGGATCGCCAGCTGGCCGCGAATCGGAATCAGCTCGCCGTCGCCGACCAGCTCGCGCGCGCCGAGGCCGCTGCAGTTAAAGATCAGTGTCTCGGGCAGCGTCGCAATCTCGGCGCGGTCATTCAGCTTGCGCAGGATCACCTTGCCGCCGGCGATGTGGAAATCCTGCAGCATCGCGCGGAGAAAACGCGGCGGCTCGATCAGCATCCCGTCCCATTGCCTGACCCATGGGAATGGGAAGGGATTCTCTTCCGCCGACAGCGTCCGCGCCTGCGGCATCATTGCACCCAGCCCCGAATCCTGCATCGCATCGTTCGGCGTTTCATCCATGTAGTAGTTGCGCATCCAGCGCACGCCATAAGCCTCGCCGGTCATGATCTGATAGCGGCGATAGGCGTAGTTCGAGGCGGCCATGAGCTGCTCGAGATAGGCCGGGCTCGCCTTTGCCGGCGCGTAGGTCAGCGCCGGAAACCATTGCCCGCCGGCGAGATTCGACGTCGTCTCGGGCGGCAGCGCCGCGGTGTAGATCGTCACCTGCCGGCCCGCTTCCTGGCACAGCCGGGCGGTGGCGAGGCCGACCGCGCCGCTGCCGATCACCGCGACCGGCCCGGCATGACCCGGCAGGCCGAGGTCGATCGCCAGCTTGCCGGTCCCCCAGCACAAGGTGATGCCGCCGCCGCCATGGCCGTAGTTATGGACGATGGCCTTCGCCCCCAGCGCCTCGCGCTCGACGCGAAAGCCCGAGGGCCGGAACGGCCGCAGGCCGACGGTGCTGCGGATCAGCCGGTCGGGCGAGGCATTGACCGGATAGGGGCAGGCCGGCTTCCACTCTCTGCCCAGCGCCGGCGCGGCGAGCAACGACGCGCCGCCGGCGATCAGCCCGCGGCGCGTGATCATCATCCGGCGGTCCCGATCAGCTGATGTCGATGTTGTAGACGCGCGCGGCATTGCCCGAGAAGATCTTGAACCGCTCCTCGGGCGTCAGCGCGGCGATCGCGTCGACCATGTAGTCCAGTCCGTCCGGATAGAGGCAGGCCGGGTGCGGGAAGTCGGTCTCGAACATGATGTTGTCGGCGCCGACCTGGCGCACCGTGTCGACGAAGTTTGCCCGCTCGAAGAAGGTGCAGGCATAGATCTGCCGCTTGAACACCTCGCTCGGCGGCGTTTGATAGCTCAGCCCGGCCTCGACGCTCATATATTCGAGCGCTTCGAGCAGATACGGGATCCAGCCCGCGCCGCTTTCGACCGAGACGATGTTCAGCTCCGGCCATTTCTCGAGGAAGCGCGAGGCCAGGATGTTCCCCATCACGCGCAGATTGCCGATGAACAGCATGACGCTGCCCATCGCCATCTGCTGGTCGTTGCTGAAGCCCGGCAGCGAGCCCTGGAAGAACCAGGACACGGATTCATCCGACGCGCCGATGTGGAAATTGACCGGCAGCTTGTTGGCGACGCAGGCTTCCCACAGCTTGTTCCAATGCGGATCGGCGATCGACGGCAAGCCATGGCTGTGGGTGTCGGGGTTCCAGTTGATCCCCTTGGCGCCCCACTTCAGGCAGCGCTCCAGCTCCTTCACGGACTCATCGATGTCCCACCAGGGCAGCATCGGCATTGGGAAGATCCGCTGGCCGGAATCCTTCTGCATGTCGCCCATCGCGTCGTTGAAGATCTGCATCGCCAGAAGGCGAAGCGCCGGATCGGTCTTCATCGCGTTCTGGCCGGAGAAGCCGAGGACATTGGGATAGGCGATCTGGGCATAGATCCCCTGCTCGTCCATCATCTTCACCCGGGCGTGAACATCATAGGCGCCGGCGTGGACCTCATGAATCTCGGTGCCGGCGAAGACCGCCCCACGGGCCTTGCTGCCGTCCTTCATCACCGCCGCGGCGGCGCCGCTGTTATAGATGAAGGTGTCTTCGTCGATGATCCATTTGCGCTCGGCGCCCTTGCCGACGATGCGCGGCATGCGGTTCTTGTAGGCGGCCGGCGCGCGCTCGGTCCACAGCTCGGGCCATTCGCTGACATGGGTGTCGACGTCGATGATCTTGATCCCGGCGAGCATCTCGCGGGCGGTCGGCTTGAGGGCGGTAACGTTCGACACGGGGCTTCTCCTCTCGATCTCGGCCGGCATCCCGTCTTGGCGCATGTGGATGGGCGTTGTCGTCTTGCTAGCCCAGTGGCCGGCTCAGGTCGAGATGGATGCCTGAACCAGGCGATGGGCGGTATCGGTCATCACCGCGAGGAAGCCGGCAAGGGCAAGATAGAAAATCCCATAGCCCAGCTTCAGCCCGATCGGCACGCCATAGTAGCGCAGATTCTCCTCGGCCTGGGGGTCGTAGCGCCAGGCCTTGAGCAGCGAGGGAATCGACAGGATCAGGATTAGGACGAGCAGCGGGCTGGGATGAAACCAGGTCAGCGCCAGCATCAGCGGCGCGCCGATGAACCAGACCCTCGGCGACAGGATCGCCGTCATCCGCCCGCCGTCGAGCGGCGACAGCGGGATCAGGTTGAAGAAATTGAGGAAGAAGCCGCCATAGGCGATCGCCAGCAGCAAGCTGTCATGGGTGGTACGGCCCCAATAATAGATCGCCAGCGCGCCGAGCGTGCCGATCAGCGGCCCGGCCGAGGCAACATAGGCCTCGGTTTCGACGTCCATCGGCTGCTCCTTGAGCTGGATCCAGGCGCCGACAAACGGAATGAAGGTCGGCGTGCTGACCGCCAGCCCACGCTGTTTGGCAGCGATGAAATGGCCCATCTCGTGGATCATCAGCAAGGCGATGAAACCGGCGGCATATTTCCAGCCGAAGATGGCGGTATAGGCCGCCAGCGACACCAGCATGGTGATGATGGTGCCGCCGGCCTTGCCGAACTTGAGCAAGCCGAACAGGAGCGCGAAGGTGGTCGCAATGCCCCGCCTCGGCTTCGGCTGCGGCTGCGCTGTCTTAATTTGCTGCATTGACCTTCGCGACTACTTCCTCGCCGAACCAGTGGACGTTCTCGATGAACGCACTGCGGCTCGGCGACGGGACCGACATCGTCGTCCAGCCCACCCCGGCCTCGGCAAGCTGGAGATAATCATCGACGGCCTGCGCCGCATCCCCCCGCTCGCCCGGCTTCATCGCGGCATCATGCCTGAACCGGCCCATGCAGATTTCGAGCGGCTGGCTCCGTCCGATCTTGGCTGCCAGATCATGGGCATGGGCCAGCTTGTCGCGCAGCTGGCCGATATTGGCGAGCTCCTCGGTTCGGGCGGTGGTGCTGACCACCCCCTCGACCGGGAACGGACACCAGCCCTCGCAGCGCTCGACGGCGCGGCGGATCGCCCGCTCGCTGTTGCCGCCGGCCCAGACCGGAATGCCGGCGGGATTGGCGGGCTTGGGCAGGACGACGGCGTCGCGGGCTTCGAAATGCCGACCCTGATGGGCAACCGGCTCGCCGGTCCAGGCCTGGCGCAGGATCGTCAGCGCCTCGTCGGTCAGCGCCCCGCGTTCCTCGAACGGCACGCCGACCGCGGCATATTCCGGACGGAGGTAGCCGGTGCCGATCCCCATGATGAACCGCCCGCCGGATAGCGCATCGAGCGAGGCCGCCGCCTTCGCGACGATGAACGGGTTGCGATAAGCCAGCACCAAGATGTGCGTGTGCAGGCGGATCCGCGGGCTTGCGGCGGCGGCGACCGTCAGCACGACGAAGGGGTCGAGCGTGGCGTGCCCGCCATGATCCAGCCAGCGCCGGCTCGGCGCGGGATGATCGGTGACGAAGCAGGCGTCGAGCCCGGCGCGGTCGATCGCCCGGACCATCTCGCCGATCCCGTCGATCGAGAGAAAGCCGTCCTCGCCAATATCATCGACCGGCAGGGAACAGGAAAACCGCATCGACGCACTCCCCTTTGGATTTCGTCGCGCTCTCTATACGGGCGCCTGCCACCTGGCGATGCCGGGCGACGATCGTGGCCGCAAATGCTTCCCCGGCCCTGAGCCGGGGTGACGAAGAAGGAGCGTCCTAGCGCAGGTCGAACAGCTCGATCGCGTTGCCGCCGAGAATCTTGCGCGCGTCGTCTTCCGACACCGCATCGAGCACCTGCTGCACCGATTTCCAGCTACAGCCGTAGATGCTTTCCTGGTGCGGATAGTCGTTGCTCCACATCACCCGATCGGCGCCGATCTGGTCGATCATGCTGAGGCCGGCGGGGTCGGTCATGAAGGTCGCGTAGAGGTTGTTCTCCCAATAATGCCGCGGGTGATGCTTGATCTTCGGGTCGAGCATATGGGCGTAGCTGTGGTGGATCATGTCGCCGGTCTGCAGCGCGCCCGGGATCCAGTTGATGTCGCCCTCGACGAACACCGCGCGCAAGCTCGGGTGACGATCGAGGATCCCGCCGTAGATCAGCTCGCTCATATTCTTGCGGAACGGGCCGAGGCTGTTGAAGATCGAGATGCCGCAACCGCCCGGCCCGTCGAAGATCACCTCGCCGACGTGGAAGCAGATCGGCAGGCCGGCCTCCTCCATCGCCTCCCAGAACGGCCACATGGTGCGCTCGCAATAGTTGATCGGCTCACGGTCCGCGGCGCGCGGCGTCTGCGGGATGATGACGGTCTTGAGGCCGAGCTTCTTGATCTCTTCCATCGACGCACCGGTTTGGGCGGTGTCCCAGTAGTTGGGCAGCCCGACGCCATAGAAGCGGCCCGGCGCGCGCGCCTGCATTTCGGCGAGATGCTCATTGTAGGCGCGGAACATCCATTCGCGCACTTCGAGATCCGGATAGGCGTAGAAGGCAGCGACGACATTGGCGAAGATCAGCTCCTTGTCGATGCCCTCGATGTCGAGATCCTTCTGGCGCGCATCGATGTCGCTGCAGCCCCGCACCCCATCCATATTCTCGAACATCACATAGGTGTGCGGCGGGACCAGCGGCACGCCGTCGACCGAAAAAGCAATGCCCCCCTTCGGCGTTTTCCACAGCCGCGGCGCGCGATCCTTCAGACGCGCCGGGAATGCCTTGTAGAAAATGTCGTCGTCCACCGACCAATGGTTGTCGGCCGAGACCAGCACGGTGCCTTCGGGCAGTTTCAGGTTGCCACGTGGCTCGGGCACGCGCTCCGGCGCCGGGCCCATGCCCCGGTAGATGCTCGGGGGCTCGATCGTCGCCGTGTCGCTCATTGTTCTTCCTCTCCACCCGGCGCGGTCACGCCGCTGCCGGACCGGCGCAGTTTGCGCGAATGTCGCCGGCAAGCAAGCCGGATATGCGGTTACCCGGCGTTGCCCCGGCCCGGCCCTCGCCCTATGGCCCGCGCCAGGGAGAGCCGCCGATGATCACATTCTATTACCATCCGTCGCCCAATCCGGCGAAGGTCGCGCTGTTTCTCGAGGAGGCCGGCCTGCCCTATGAGGTGGTCACGGTCGACACGTTGAAGGGCGAAGCGCAGACGCCGGCCTATCTGGCGATCAATCCCAATGGAAAAGTGCCGGCGCTCAGCGACGGCGACGCGGTGCTGTTCGATAGCAGCGCGATCCTGCTCTACCTCGGCGAGAAGACCGGCCAGTTCATGTCCGACGGCACCCCCGAAGGCCGTGCGCGCCTCTATTCGTGGCTGATGCTGTTTGCGAGCGGCGTGGCGCCCTTCTCCGGCCAGGCGGTCCACTTCAACCTGTTCGCGCCCGAACCCAAGACCTATGCCGCCAACCGCTACAGCTATGAGGCCGAGCGGCACTGGAAGCTGCTCGATGCCCAGCTCGCCAAATTCCCCTATGTCGCCGGCGACCGTTACACGATCGTCGACATGTCGGTCTGGGCCTGGGCGCGGATGATGCCGCGGATTCTCGGCGACGATGCGCTCGACACGATGCTGCCCAACGTCAAGCGACTGCTCGATGAGGTCAATGCGCGCGAGGCGGTGAAACGAGTCGACGCCCTCGCCGCGCGCTACAAATTCAAGCAGGAGTTCGACGAGGAGGCGATGGGCTACGTCTTCCCGCAGAACAAGCGCCTCGCCGAAGCGCGCTGATCTCGCTCAACGAAAGCGCAGTGCAGTCTCGCCCAATTTAATCGTGACCGGCAGCGCGGCGACGATATCGCCGTCGGCCTGGACCGGCAGCGGCGTCTCGCTGTCGGCGGAGAGATCGGTGCAGCTCAGGCAGGTCACGCCGTTCAGCCTCTCGACCGGCCGCCGCCAGAACAGCGCCCAGGCGAAGGCGGCGAAGTCCGATCGCCGCATGCGTTCAAAGGCGACCAGATGCAGGGTCGGCCGATCGACCCCGGCCTGGGGTGCGAAGCTCCACGGTCCGGCGAAATAGCGCCCCTTGGCGAGGTAGAAGGCTTCGCAGTCGATTGCGCGGCCATCGACCTCCAGCCTTATCCGCCGACGCGGCCAGCGCAGCAGCACCGGGATGATCGCGGCGACATAGGCCCCCCGGCCGATCAGCCGCTTGAGCCGCGGCGAAATCCCCGCGACGGCGATGCTGTCCGGGCCGACACTGGCGCAGACGACGAACAGTCCCTCGCCGATCGAGACCGGGAAATGCGATCGCGCCGGCTCGTCGGAGAACAGCCGCTGGACGAAGGTCGTCGGATCGGCGGGATAGCGCGCCTCCCGCGCGAGCAGGTTGATCGTGCCCATCGGATAGTTGCTGAGGTCGGTCGAATATCCATTCCGCGCCACCGCATTGACGATGTCGCGCACCGTTCCGTCGCCGCCGGCGATGCAGAGATGGTCGGCATGCTCCGCGATCGCCGGTGCATCGGCGTTGCAAATCGTCTCGATCACCGTCGCGCCCTGCGCCTCGAAGGCCTTGCTCAGGGCGCGGATCCGCCGCGCGGAATAGGATCCAGAGGCTGGATTGAAGAAGATCTGGACCGTTCGGCCTTGGCCCGGCGATCGGCCCGGATTCGGTGAGTCGCCCTGCGCCACTGCCGGTCCCCGCTTCGCCGGCAAGTGGCGCGGCGAGCCGAGAATAGCGCAGGACGAACAGCGTTGTCAGTCCGTGATTTCGGCGGAGGCCTCTCCAGCCGCCACGGAACGAGATGGCGCCGCTCGGGTTTAGCCGGTTCGGATCCTTGACTTAGAGGTCCGTACCGGTCGCGCCCCGCCGTCCTGTCTCTCTCTCCTTCGGCGGGGCGCGCTATTCCGCGGCAGGAACAGCCTGTACGATGGCGGGCGACGAGAGCATCAGGCACAGCCTGGCCTGCAAGGTGACGCCACGCCCATGAATGACGCCAAAACCGCCGACCCGGCCAAGGCCGTTGTCCAGCTGAAACGAAGCAGCGGGGCGTCGGTCGGGCCGCAACGACTCGTCCTGCTGGCGGCGATCGCCGAACATGGCTCGATCGCCAGCGCCGCCCGTGCGATCGGGCTCAGCTACAAGGGCGCCTGGGAGGCGGTGCAGGCGCTCAACAATCTGTTCGACCACCCGCTGGTCGACGCCAGGCAGGGCGGCGCCGCGACCGTCACCGCCGCCGGCCATCTCGTGCTCAAGGCCTATGGCGCGATCGAGGAGGAACTCGTCACGCTGCTTGAAAAGCTCGACCGTGCGGTCGCCAGCGCCGGGCTCGGCAGCGACATCGTATGGAGAATGAGAATGCGAACCAGCGCGAGGAACATGCTGCGTGGCAGGGTGGTCAGCGTCACCGACGGCGCGGTTAACGCCGAGGTTACGCTGGACATCGGCAATGGCCTGACCGTGACCGCGATCGTCACCCGCGAGAGCCTCGCCGAGCTCGGCCTTGCGGCCGGGCGCGAGGCGCTGGCGCTGATCAAGGCGAGCTTCGTGATCCTGATCGATGGCAGCGGCAAGGTCAGCTCATCGGCGCGCAACCATTTCGCCGGGACGGTAATCGATCATCAGGCCGGTGCGGTCAGCGACGAGATCGCGCTCGATATCGGCGGCGGCAAGACGATCGTCGCTACCGTCACCCATGAGAGCGGCGCGAAACTCGGCTTCAAGGTCGGAGACAAGGCGCAGGCACTCATTAAGGCGTCGCACGTTATCCTCGCCGTCGATTGACGCCCGCCGCGATGGCGGCCGGCCGGAGGCATTGAGTCAATGACTGATCGCCAGGTCCCCTCATCCGACTTCCTCAAGGCGGTGGTCGCCGATGACCTGCCCTTGTCGAGCGACGGCGAGGGCGCGGCCAATCTCGCGCGGCTGATCGCGCTGACGCGGGATTCGGACCACTCCAACCGTGACTGGGCGACCTTCTTGCTCGCCTCGGAGGAGGTCGATAGCGCCGCGGTCCGTCAGGCGCTGCTCGATGCCGCCGGCGACGAGGATCCGACCATCCGTGCCGAGGCGATCTTCGGCCTCACCCGCCGCGATCGCACGCTCGCCCTGCCCCTCGTCCGCAAGGCGCTGGACGACAATGTCGTCGCCTTCCCGATCTTCGAAGCGGCCGCGCTGCTCGCCGATCCCTCGCTGGTCGATGGCCTGCGCGGCTTCACCGGTCCATCCGACGAGCCCTATCTCGATCAATGCGCGGCCGGCGCGCTCAGCGCCTGCGAGAGCGGAGTGCCGCGGACGTTCGGCCTCGAGCCGCTGACCGGCCCCGCCTGAACGCAGGCCCGCGGTCGACCCTGTCGACCGGCCTTGGCGAATGCTATAGCCATGTCCTGCGCCGCAGGCCCGCTCGAGACGGGTCGGGCAGATGGGAGGTGCCGCCATGGCATGGACTGAGCGAAAGCTGACCGAGGTCTTCGGCGTCGCGCTGACCGGCCAGAAGATCGGCCTGGACCTGCCTCTGGCGGAGCGACGGGCGGTCTATGATGCGGTCACGCGATATGGCGTCGTCGTGCTGCCCGGCCAGGATCTCACCGACGAGGACATCGACGATTTCGCCAACTCGCTCGGCTCGCCGATCCTGATACCCTCGGCCGCCGATGAGCCGCCGGTCGCGGTCCGTCCGTTCGGCAATCTCGACAAGGACGGCAATTTCATCCCGCGCAATTCGGCTTACGGGCTCAATCAGCTCGCCAACATGATGTGGCACATCGATTCGACCTATCAGAAGCCGCGCGCCACGCTTTCCATGCTCTATGGCATCGTCATTCCGCCCGAGGGCGGCAACACCGAATTCTGCGACATGCGCCGCGCCTGGGAGATGCTGTCGCCGGAGGAGCAGGCCGACCTCGAGGGGCTCACCGCCAATCACTCGATCGCCCATTCGCGGGCGCTCGCCGGCTTCACCGAATGGCCCGCGGGCTATGAGGAGTTCCTCGAGCGGGTGCCGCGGCCGCTGGTCGGGGTGCATCCCGATACCGGGCGCAAGGCGCTTTTGACCGCATCGCATATCGAAACGCTGACCGGCAAGAGCAAGGAAGAGACCACCGCGTTCGTCGCCGAGCTGATCCAGCGCGCGACGGTGCCGGAGAACATCTATTCGCATCGCTGGACCAAGGGCGATTTCCTGATGTGGGACAATCGCTGCGTCATGCATCGCGCCACGCCGTTCCACGAGGGCCGCGACGTGCGCGAGATGCGCACGCTACGGCTGATGGACACCGCCGAACTATAATCGAGGGGACTTATGCGCTTTTCCTGCTCGCTCCCGATCGAGGGGAGCTTTCAAACGGTCGAAGCCATCGCCGATGCCGCGCGCGCGATCGAGGCGGCGGGCGTCGATGCCTGCTTCGTGACGGACCACCCGGCGCCGAGCGCGGAGTGGCTCTCCCAGCCGCAGAACGGCGCGCATGAAACGCTCGACCCGTTCGTCGCGCTGACCATCGCCGCGACCGTCACGACCCGGCTGCAGCTCCACACCAACATCATCGTGCTGCCCTATCGCAATCCGTTCATCGTCGCGAAGTCGGCCGCCTCGCTCGATGCGGTGTCGGGCGGTCGCGTGATCCTCGGCGTCGCGGTCGGCTATCATCAGCCGGAATTCGACACGCTCGGCGTTTCCTTCGACGAGCGCGGCGCGATCACCGACGAAGGCATCGCCGTCATGCGCAAGGCATGGACCGGCGAGCCGGTTGCGCATCAGGGACGAACGTTCAACGCCCGCGACGCGGTCGTGCAGCCGGCTCGGCCGGAAGGGATCCCGATCTGGGGCGGCGGCAACAGCAAGCGCGCGATCCGCCGCGCGGTCGAGCTGTGCGACGGCTGGTCGCCCTTCCCTGCTCCGGCCTGGGTCACGACCTTCGCCGGCACCGACGAGCTGGAGACGATCGATCAGCTTCGCGCCAAGCTCGTCTATCTGCGCGATTACGCCGCCGAGATCGGCCGCGCGGGTCCGATCGATATCTGCACCGGCCGCTTCGGTCAGAACGGGCAGCTCAACCATGGCGGCGCGGTCGATCCCGCTGAGGCGATCGACGCCTACAGCGCGCTGGCCGAAGCCGGCGTGACCTGCGCCGGCTTCCACGTCGGCGCGGACAGCCCCGCGCAATTCGCCGAGAATGTGCAGTGGTTCGGCGAAGAGATCATCGCCAAGGTGAAAGAGGCGACGACGCCGGTCGCGGCGTGATGATAGGCTGGACGAGCTACGGCCTGTTCGTCCTCGCCGCCCTGGTCCTGATCCTCGTCCCCGGCCCCGACATGCTGTTCATGCTCGGCCGGTCGATCGCGCAGGGACGGCGCGCCGGAATCGTCGCCGCTTTCGGCATCAATGCCGGCGGCTATGTTCATCTGACCGCGGCGATTACCGGCCTGTCGGCGATTCTGTTGACGTCGGCGCTGGCGTTCACCATCGTCAAATGGATCGGCGCCGCCTATCTCGTCTGGCTCGGCATCAATGCGATCCGCGACCGGGCGAGCACGATTAGCCTGGACAGCGGCGAGATCGCGCCGCGCCGGTTTCGCGCGGTGTTCGTCCAGGGTTTCCTCAGCGACATGCTGAACCCCAAGGTCGCGGTTTTCTTCCTCGCGCTGCTGCCCCAGTTCGTCGATCTCAAGGCCGGCCATCCGATCGCCCAGCTGCTGTTGCTCGGCGTGACGGCGAACATGCTGGCGATCGCGATCAACCTCGTTCTGGTGATGCTGTCGGCGCGGATCAGCCGCAGCCTGCGCGGCAACCCGCGCATCGCGCGGCGGCTGCAAAGCGCAATGGGCGTGCTGTTCATCGGTCTCGGCGCGCGTCTTGCGACGGAGCGGATTTGACGACTCAGCGCGTCTCGTAGCCATAGCGCTTGATGATCGCGCGCGCTTCGGCACCCTTGAGGAATTTCAGGAATGCGGTCGCAGCGGGGTTTTTCGCCCCGGTCCACAGCAGGATCGCCTGCTGGTCGATCGGCTTGTGCATCGATGTCGGCACCAGCCAGCGCGAGCCGCCCTGCTCGTTGATCACCTGGCTCAACGCGACGAAGCCGAGCTCCGCCGCGCCGCTCGAGACGAACTGATAGGCCTGCGCGATCGAGCTGCCCTTGACGATCCTCGGCGCAACCTTGGAGTAGACGCCCATCTTGGTCATCGTCTGGACCGCGGCGACGCCATAGGGTGCGGCGGTCGGATCGGCGATCGACAGCTTGTTGAAATTGCCGCTGGCGAGCACCTTGCCGCCGTCGTCGACCAGGCCGGGCTGGGTCGAATAGAGCACGAGCCGGCCGAAGGCATAGGTGAAGCGGCTGCCCGGCACGCCCAGACCATCCTGCTCCGCCCTTTTCGGGCGATCGGGATCCGCCGAGAGGAACACCTCGAACGGCGCGCCATGCGAGAGCTGGGTGTAGAAGGCGCCCGAGGATGCGAAATTGAGCGTCGCAGTGTGGCCGGTCGCCTTGTTGAAGGCGGCGGCGATCTCCTTGGCCGGCTCGGTGAAATTGGCGGCAACCGCAACCGAGGTCTCGGCGGCGGCAGCCGGCGCAACAAATGTCGCAGCGGCGAAGGCGGCGACAACAGCACGGCGAGCGAGAGTGATCATCGCTGGGTTCCCTAGAATGCCAGCTGCGAGCGCAGAGCAATGCTATTGTAGTGCTGGCCGATCTCGGCGCCGACCGGCGTCTGGAAGGTGCCGGCGTTAGGCGACAGCCGGCTGATCTTCACATGCTGATAATCGACCATGAAGCGGATCACCGAATTGGGATACCAGTTCAGTCCGGCGGCGATGATCGTCTGCTTGCCGCCGCGGACGGCGTCGGCTGGCGGCGCAAAGCCGCGGTTGCCGTCGTGATAGTTGAGATCGACCGTCGAATAGCGCCCGGCCAGCTCGAACGCGCCCCAGGTGCCGTTGGCCGGATCGAACGGATGGTCAATCGTCGGCGCGTCGAAGGCGAAGTTGGACAAGTTGTACTTCCGCCGTTCGCCGGTAATGATCCAGCTGCCCTCGACATACCAGCCCGAGAAATGCGGGTTGGACAGCGCGCTGGCGCGGCGCTCGACGCCGATATGCTCATATTCACCCTGGATGTAGAACTGCTGCTTCTGGAAAGCGAGCTCGAGGCCGCCTTCGTTGACATGCTTGGCGTTGATCGTGCCGCTGTCGATCAGCCGCGTGCCGTCGACGCGCAGCTCGGGCCGCTCGCGGAACTGGACGGGATAGCGACCGGTGATCGCGGCATCGGGCCCGCCATTGTCGGCAACGCTGAACACGCGCGAGCCATGGGCGCCGACATGGACCATCCAGTCGTCGCCCTGGAACGGCATCGCGGCAAGCCGGATGATCCCGCCAAAGGCCTGGTCGAAGGTCTGCGCGGTGCCCGAGCCGGTGCTGTTAATCGTGCCGACGGTGCGCGTGGTCAGCGCCACCGATGCGAGCCAGCGGTTGGTCGAGGCCTGGAACTGGATCGCCTCGCGGAAGTCGCCGCCGGCGATGCTGCGCGCGATATCGCTGATCGCCGGCCGCTCGAGGAACGGCATGCCGTTGGTCGAATTCTGATCTTCCAGTCCGACATTCGGCGGGAAGGCGCCGATCCGTACGCGGAACGGCCTGAAGCCGGAATATTGCAGCCAGGCTTCCTGGATATGGCCGGCATCCTCAGCGCCCGCGCCGCCGAATTCGAACAGGATGTTGTAATCCCAATCGTTGAACACCTTGCCGTCGATGCCGATGCGGACGCGACGGAAATTGGTGCCGTTGTTCAGATCGCGCGCGTGGGCGGTATCGCCTGACGCGGCGCCGCGGCGGAAGTCGGTCGCGATCGGCCCGGCCCGCTTCTGGAAATAGCCGGCGGTGTCGAACTGGACGACGCCATGGAGATTGGCGACGAAGCGGCCGTCGGCGCTCGCGATCGACGGCTTGCCGGCAAGGATCGTCAAGCCGCCGCCGCTCTTCGGTGCCGCTGCGTCCGCGACCTTGGTGACCTGCGTCGCGGTTGCGGCGGCGGTCGCCGACACCTTGTCGAGCGCGACCTGCTGGTCGGTGATGGTCTGGGCGGTCGCTGTTTCCCGGTCGCGGATTTCGGTGACGATCGCGCGCAATTCGCGGACTTCGGCTTCCAGCGCCTGGATGCGCGCGTCGCGCGGATCCATCTTGCGCTTGACGACCGGCCGCGCTTCGGCGGCGGTCGGCAGAATGGCAACGCAGGTCAACGCCGTCGCGGCGAACCAGGTAATGCGACAGCTGGAACGCATGAAACCCCCTGATACTATATCCGAATAGATATATATGTAGTCGGGCTTCATAGGCGAGTCCGTCGCTTATGCGCAATAACCGGAAACGCCGGCGCTGGAGATTGTGGATTAACAAACTGCCAGTGAACGAAAATCCGAACGCTCCGAGGGTGGCGCCAGCCGCCTTGCCCGATTCTCCAATCCGGTTGATGATCGCCGGCATCAGGGGAAGACGACGATGCAACAGGTCAGCCCGGGCGACATTCTGCCCGCCACGTTCCAGTTCGTACGCGCCCATCTCAAGGCGATCGCCATCTGGAGCGCGGTCTATCTGGTCGCGGTCGTGATTATGCAGCTTGGGATGCGTCCCTATTATGAGATGCAGCTGAGCGGCCAAGCGAGCAGTCAGGCGATGCTGCTCTTTCTCGCCGCCTATGCATTTCTGATCGTAGTCGCCGTTGTCCTGAATGCGGCAATTTTCCGTGCGGCACTGGATCCGCAACAAACGGACAGCAGCTATCTTGGTTTCGGCATGGACGAGCTCAGACTCCTCGGCCTGCTGCTCCTGATCTCGATCCTCTTCTTCATCGCCACCATGATCGCCACCATCATGGCGGCCTTCGTCATTGGATTCCTCGTCGCCGCGGGCGGGGCGGGAGCGGTGCTCGGCGTCATTCTCGGGATAGCGGCGTTCATCGCCGTCATGATTGCGCTCATATACTTTGCTGTGCGGCTCGCCTCGGCTGGACCGCTAACGGTCCTCCGCAAGAAGATCACGGTGCGCGAAGCCTGGCGGCTGACGCGCGGGCATTTTTGGACGTTGTTCGGAACCTATGCCGTGATCGCGATCATATGGATTGTGGTGGGCAGCGTGATTGTCATGATTTCGCTCAATGGTGAACTGTCGCGGGCCATGTTCGAGCAAATGCGGCATACGGGCGATCCGATCTATCGACAGCAGATGATCGCAGCGCAATTGCGGCAGCTGAACGACTTCGGGCCCCTCCATATCATCGCGATGGCGGTCGGCGCGGTGGCTTATATGGCGATGATCACGCTGTGGTGTGGATCGATCGCGATCGCGACGAAGCTGCTTCTGAATAAGGAGGAACCGGCCTCCGTTTTCTGAGCCGCGTCAGGCGAGCGCCTGCCGAGCGGCGATCAGAAAATCGCGATGAATCGGTGGCATCACCGGGGATTCGAACATCCGCGGCGTCAGCAGGATCGTCGTCAGCCCGCTCGTCGGATCGCTCGCCCAGGACGTGCCGAGCCCGCCCTCCCAGTGGATCGTGCCGGGATTGGTGCCGATCGCGTCACGCTCGACCGCGACCGCGAGACCAAAGCCCCAACCATAAGGTGGCGCGAGAATGAGCGATCCGGCGGCGCGCTGCGCGTCCGTCAGATGATTGGTCGTCATGGCTTCGATTGAGGCTTGCGACAGCAGCGTCCGGTCCTGATGTCGCCCGCGATCGAGCAGCAGCCGCGCGAAGATGAGATAGTCGTCGACCGTCGAGACGAGCCCGGCGTCACCCGCTTCGAAGATCGGTGGCCGGCTCCACCCGCCGGTCGCCGCGTCATCGTAGACGGCCAGCGCCTCACCCTCGAGCTTGATGCCCGAGTGGAAGCGCGTGATCTTGTCCGGCGGCACATGAAAGGCGGTGTCGCGCATCCCGAGCGGATCGAAGATCCGCTCTTCGAAGAAGGTACCCAGCGACTGGCCGGAGGCCCGGGCGACGAGCACGCCCTGCACATTGGAGCCGGCAGTATAGAGCCAATCCGTCCCCGGCTGCGCCATCAGCGGCAGCGTGCCGAGCCGTCGCATCCATTCGTCATTGTCGAACGGCGTGGTCGGATCCGGCGGGCCGAAGCCCATGATCGCGAGATCCTCCAGCTTGCGTTGGATCGGATGGGTGCCGGGTGGCGCGAGGACGATGCCCAGCCCCATCTGGAAGGTCAGCAAATCCCGAACCGTGATCGGGCGCACGGCCGGCACCGTATCGTCGAGCTCCGCGTCGATACTGCGCAGCACGCGGCGATCGGCCAGCTCGGGGAGCAGCCGGTCGACCGGCTCGTCGAGCGCCAGCTTGCCGTCCTCGATCAGCATCAGCACCGCGGCAGCGGTGATCGGCTTGGTCATCGAGGCGATGCGGAAGATCATGTCGCGGCGCATCGGCTGGCTGCGGCCGAGATCCGCATGACCAACGACGAAGCTCTCGACGACGTCGCCACAAGCGACCAGTCCGACCGCACCCGGCGCATAGCCGCCGGCGACATGATGCTCGATACCAGCCTGCAATCGGGCAATACCGGCGCTGCTGAAATTGACCGGGGACACGATCACCGCAGCTTGGCGATGGAAAGCCCGTCGAGCTTGGCGCGTTCCTTGACTGATTCCTCGCTGCGGGTCAGCGCTTTCGCGATCGCCCGCAGCGCCACGCCTTTCTTGGCGAGCGTATGGAGCTTCTGGATCTCCTCGCTCTTCCACGGCTGCCGATGCCGTTCGAACCGCTCCGCCATCGCCCACTCCACATGCGTCAGGGCCTTCATAGGACGAAGTCATGCCGGCGGCCAACCGGCGACTCTATGCAGCCCGCGACCGGCATGCGACGGTTGGCCGGCTGCGAGAAAGGACCACGATGGGCGAGGAACACCATGACGGCCGGGAGGCGGCAATGGTCTGGTTGAAGCTGGTCGGACTGCTCGTCCTCGTCGCCGCCTTCGGTCTGCTGGTATTCTGGCTGCGACGGGCGAGCGTTGCACGCTAGCTGGGCGGCATCTCCAGTTCATAGCCGCTCAACCGCGCCCGGAAATCCTCGGGCACCAGCTCGATCCCAACCTGCTTGCCGCGCTGAACGGCCTCACGCGCGCTCAACCGCGCAAACCACGCTGCGACATTGGGAAAGAGCGCCAGATCCTGGCCGTGATAATTATGAAACCAGGTCCAGCCGAAACAGGCGATGTCGGCGATGCTGTATTCGCCGGCGAGGTAGTCGCGGTCGGCAAGCCGCTTGTCCATCACGCCGTAGAGCCTTGCGCTCTCCTTGACGTAGCGCTCGAGCGCCGTCGGATTGGGCGGGTCGAAATTGCGGAAGACATGCGCCTGGCCGGCCATCGGTCCCAGCCCGCCGATCTGCCAGAACAGCCATTGCAGCACTTCGCTGCGCGCCGCTGCGCCGGCGGGCATGAACTTGCCCGACTTCTCGGCGAGGTAGACCAGGATCGCGCCGGATTCGAAGATCGCCAGCGGCTTGCCCTCGGGGCCGTCGAGATCGACGATCGCCGGCACCTTGTTGTTCGGGCTGATCGCGAGAAATTCTGGCTTCATCTGCTCACCGGCGCCAATGTTCACCGGCTTGACCGTATAGCGCAGGCCACACTCTTCCAGCATGATCGAGGCTTTCCAGGTGTTCGGCGTCGGGAAATAGTAAAGCTCGATCATGCGCTGATGCCTCTCGCGGAACGTGCTGACGATGCTCGCGCTCAGGTCCCCTGTTTGCGCAGGTGAACCGCGAGCTGGTCGATGCCCGGCTTCAACAGCGCATAGGCTTCATCCATGTCGCCCGCGACGATGCACTCGGTTACCCTGGAATAGGCGGGGATCAGGTCGAAGCCGGCGAGGAGGAATCCCTCGAACGCCGCCTGGCGGATGTAATAATGAATGTGCAGGCGATCGAGCGCCTCGGCGAAATAGTCGTTGCCGCAGCGGCGATAGATCAGCGTGTGATAATCGAACACGGCGTCGAGCTGGTCATGCGCCGAACCATGGTTCACCGCCTGGACGATGCGGTCGAAGGCCGCCTCGAATGCTTTTCGCGTTTCCTTGCTGATCGGCTTGGAGCCGAGCTTTTCCATCGCCGCGCGAAAGATGCCGGAGAAGACGTCGAGCATGTCGCCGAGCCGCTGCGCGTCGATCTTGCGGATCCGGCCGCCGCGATTGGGGATGAGCTCGACCACCCCGTCTCCGGCGAGGAAGCGCAGCGCTTCGCGCACCACCGTCCGGTTCGCGCCGAGATCGGCCATCAGGTCCGCCTCGACCAGCCGCTGGCCCGGGACCAGGCGGCCGCGGGCGATCAGCTCGTCGATCTTGCGCACCACGGCAAGCGCCGAAAGCCGCTCGGGTCCCTCGCCCTCCTCGGCGCCTTCCGGCGCACTCGGCGCGCCCGAAATGGCTGGGCTTCTATGGTCTCGGGCAAGGGTCATGGGTGGCAAATAGCCTGTGACTGCCGCGACCGCCACCGTCTGCGTTGCAGGGGCGATTGGCGCGCGAATCGGCACGACCGGCAAGAATTACAACCATTATGGAGCGAATTCTGCCCGGTTTCCGCCGTTTCAGCCCATTCGCCAGGCGGCGCAAAGCAGAGCAACGACGAGCGCGGGTGCCAGCGCCAGCGAGATGCGAATCCGCGAAAGCTTCAAGCCGGCGACGACATCGCCGACGGCGAGGACCGCGGCCAGCAGCGCGGCGATCATTGTCCACAGGTGATAGCGCATCTCGGCGGCGACGCTGAAGACCGCATAGCCGAAGCCATAGAGCAGCGAGGATGACGCCAGCGGGAGCGTGAGGCGGCGCGACGGCAGCACCGGCGCGAGGCTCAATACGCCGAGCGCGACCGCCAGCCACCAGATCGGCCAGCCAAGCGGCGAGCCTGCGCTGTCGACCGCGGCGCGATCAATCGCGCCCAGCGCCGCATCGGGACCGACGGTGAAGTGCCAGTCATTGGGCGCCGACTGCTCCTGCACCGGCCGCTCGATCTCGTCTTTGACGAGAAAGCGGGCGTTGATGTTGAAGTGGACGAGACGATGTTCGGCGTAGGCCAGCGGATGATGCAGGACCGCCGAGAGCCAGAGGCCAATGCCGCTGATATGTCGCGCTCTGAGGAAGCCGCGCAGCGCGTAGAACTGGAGCGGACAGGGTTCATCCACCCACCAGCTGTACGGATCCCATTTTACCGGTGAATAGCAGCGATGATTGACTGCCACCGGATCGGCAACGCCGAGCGGGGGGAAGACGTCGGCGCCGCTATGCTCACTGATGCCGCCGAGGTCGAACATCACCAGCGACAGCTCGACGCCACTGCGCTCCGCGCCGATCGCGCGATTGGCCAGCGGCAGCGCCGCCGCCAGCAGCGCCAGCGCCACACCGGTGCCGATCGCGAAGCGCAAAGGCGTGCGGCGCCACTCGTGCGGCAGCAAGGCAAGGAACAACGGCAGCCCGGCGAGCAGGGCATTGAACCGCAGCGTCGCGGCGAACAGCAGCAGGAGCAACGCCGGGATGCGCAGCGCCCAGCCCTTCTCCTCACGAGTCCAGGCGAGCAGGCCGGTCGCGGTCAGCAGCGAGCCCGCCATCAGGCAATCCTTAAGCACCTCGCCCATCAGCGCAAAGGGGATCGGCAGGATCGCGCAGGCCGCGAGCGCCGTGGCGAGCCCGGGGCGTCGCGCCTTTAGCGCCCAGCCGGCGAGCAGCGCGAAGCCGCCCCAGTAGAGCAGGAGCTGGAGCAGCAGCATCGGTTGCGGCCCGGCGTGAAGCGGCAGCAGCTGGCGCCAGATCCACTCCATCGTCGGCGGATGCCAGTCGTCGAAATCGCCGTCGATCGCCTGGCCATATTGCCGCGCCGAATCCCAGGTCATCAGCCCTGGCCAATAGGCCCAGGCCTGGATCACCGCGGCGATCGCCATCGCGGCCGCGAGCAGCACGGCCCATCGAGACATCGCGCGCGAGGAGGACGACGGACTGGCCAGCAACATCGCGCCGTAGCTCGTCTCGTCACGGCCTCAGGTCAACAGGGATCATTCGGTCGACTATGGACCTAGCCCGGCTTGGCATCTGTCCAAATTCGGGATTAGCTAGGGGGATCAGAACGCTGCGGGTCGCCACCGCTCGATTGCCGGCGACCCGCCCGATCGCGGTCTGCGACGGGCAGCGGCAAGAAGGGGGTGTACCTATGTTGGACGCCGCAGCGATTCAGCGCGCCGCGAATGCTCTGCTCGAGGTTCGTCGTGGCGCGCCACCTCTCGCCGAACTGCCGTCCGGCTGTGAGCCGACCTCCTTCGCCGATGCCTATGCCATCCAGGATGCGGTGACGCGGGCCCTGTCGGCGGCGGCGGGTTGGAAGCTCGGCAAGCTTCCCGACGGCGGGCTGATCTGCGCGCCGCTGCTGCGCGAGACAATCCACTACCGCCCGACGCTGTCGGCAGCGGCGCTGAACGCGCCGGTGGTCGAGGCCGAACTCGCCTTCAAGACGACCCGCGAGATCCCGCGCGGGACCGGCGCCGAGGCCTTGCGCGATGCGATGGTCTTCGTGCCCTTGTTCGAGATTCTCGGCAGCCGCTTTGTCAGCGTGTTCGACATGGCCTTGCTGCCGAACCTCGCCGACAACTTCGCTTCGGCGGCGATCGCGATCGGCGATGAGGTGCCCAATTGGACCACGGCGCGCCGCGACACCATGCGGGTCACGATCGAGGGCGACGGCGAGGTGCTTTACGTCCTCGACTATGCCACCAGGCTCGACGCCGCGGTCGACCTCGTCGCCGCATTCGCCGCGCGTTTCGAGGATCGCTTCGATGCATTGCCGGCGGGCACGCTGGTGACGACCGGCTCGATGACCGTACCCTTCGCGCCCAGGCATCGGATCATCGCCGACTATGGCCCATTCGGCGTCAATGAGCTTATCTTCTCCGACATCTGAGTCTGGGAGAACGCCAATGGCCTGGAAGGAGCGCAAGCTGGCGCCCGGCTTCGGCATGGAGCTGAGCGGCCAGGATCTCGCCGATCCCGATCTGCCCCAGGCGGAACGGGATGCGGTCTACGCCGCGGTCGCGCATTATGGCGTCGCCGTGGTCAAAGGGCAGGATCTGACCAACGACGAGCTTTATCGCTTCGCCGCCACGGTCGGTAGCGTCGTCGAGCTGCCGCGGGTAGCGGGCCTCGCCCCTGGCCATGTCGCCGCGCTCAGCAATGTCGATGGCGATGGCAATATCGTGCCGCCCGACGCGCGGGTCCACCGCGAGCTGAGGACCAGCTACGTCTGGCACATCGACTCGACCTACACGCGGCCGCGGGCGCGTATCTCGATGCTGCTCGGGCGGGTCGTGCCGTCGGGCTGCGCCGAGACCGATTTCTGCGATCTCCGCCTCGCCTGGGAAGCCCTGTCCCCGGCCGAGCAGGCGCGGCTCGAAGGGCTGACCGCGCTGCACTGGCTGATCCATTCCCGCCAGCAATCCGGTGTCGAAAGCTCCGATGAGGACCGGGCGCGATTTCAACCCATCCCGCGCCCGCTCGTCGCCGTCCATCACGATACCGGGCGCAAGGCGCTGTGCCTTGCCTCGCATATCTCCGGCATCGTCGGCATGGACGACGAGGCCGCGCTGACGCTGATCGACGATCTCACCGCGCGCGCGGCGACGCCGGCCAATTGCTACACGCATCACTGGGATGCCGGCGATCTGCTGCTGTGGGACAATCACGCGGTGATGCATCGCGCGAACGCCTATGACATCACGGTCCACAAGCGCGACATGCGCACGATCCGCCTCGAGGATCTGACGGACGCCTGATCGCGGAGATCCGACGCCGGCCTAGAGCGGCATGATCCGGCCGCCGCTGGCGTGGATCGTCGCGCCGAGCAGGGCGTGGCTTTCCATCGCGGCGACCTCGGCGAGCAGCGCTCCGGTCTCCTCTGAGGTGATCGCCCTGCCCCAGGGCAGATTGCCGCCATGGACGACCTGCTCCATGAACTCGACCATCTGCGCGTCGGGCGCGGTCTCGGTGCCCATGCCGTTGGCCAGCCCGCCGATCGCGACAACATTGGTGACGATCCCGTAGGGCGCCAGCTCCAGCGCCGCGGTCTTGGTCCAGGCGATCAGCCCACCCTTGGAGGCGACATAGCAGGAGATCGGCGTCGCCTCCGGCGGCGGCGGCAGCCAGGGCGAGGTCGAGGCTGCGCTGACGATCCGGCCATAGCCACGCGCCTTCATCGCCGGGACTACCGCTTGGGCGCAGAGCATCGGGCCAAGCAGGTTGACGCCGATGATGCGGTGGAACTGATCGTCGGTGAAATCCTCGGTCCGGGTCATTTCGTTGATCCCGGCGACGTTGAGCAGCGCGTCGATCCGGCCGAAGCGATCCACCACCCGATCGACCATGGCGAAGACATCGGCGCGCTTCGAGACGTCGGTGCGGACGAAGATCGAACCCTGCCCCAGCGCCGCGACCGCCTCGGCGGCCTCCGCGCCCCAATCCTCGCGCAGGTCGACGACGGCAACGTCATAGCCGCGCCCGGCCAGCGCCAGCGCGGTCGCGCGGCCGACGCCCCAGGGGCGGGCGGCACCGGTGACGATGGCGACGCGGTTGCGGCCAGGCTCCGCCATGCTGTCTCTCCTCTTTTACGTCACCCCGGGCTCCGACCCGGGGTCCCGCTGCCTGGCAGGAAGACGAGCTAGTCTCGGCGCTGGCAAGCAAGAAGAGAGAAGCGGGACCCCGGGTCAAGCCCGGGGTGACGATAATGAGCGATGGACTCCGCTGGGACGGGAGAATGCGCTATCATCGCGCCAAACAGGCTCATGGAGTGGGACGAGGATGAACGTTGCAGGGAAAACCGCGCGCGAAGCGGACAAAGGCGAATTCGACGTGGTGGTGGTCGGGGCGGGCTTCGCCGGGCTCTACTCGCTCCACAAGCTGCGCGGCCTCGGCTATTCGGTCGCGGTCTATGAAGCCGGGACCGGTGTCGGCGGCACCTGGTACTGGAACCGCTACCCCGGCGCGCGGGTCGATATCGAGAGCCGCGAATATTCCTATTCCTTCTCCGCCGAGCTCGAGCATGAGTGGAAGTGGACCGAGCAATATGCCTCGCAGCCCGAGCTCGAGGCCTATGCCAATCACGTCGCCGACCGCTTCGACTTGAAGCGCGACATCCGCTTCGAGACGCGCGTGACCAGCGCCATCTTCGACGAGGCGAGCGGGCGCTGGACGATTAAGACCGATCGCGGCGACGAGATCCGCGCAAGATATTGCGTGATGGCGACGGGCTGCCTGTCGATCCCCAAGGACATCGACCTGCCCGGCATCGAGGCGTTCAAGGGCGAGGTGTACCGCACCAGCCTCTGGCCGAAGGAGGGCGTCGACTTCGCCGGCAAGCGCGTCGCGATCGTCGGCACCGGTTCCTCCGGCATCCAGTCGATCCCGGTGATCGCCGCGCAGGCGGGGCATGTCACCGTCTTCCAGCGCACGCCCAATTTCAGCTTGCCGTCGAACAACGGGCCGATCAACAAGGCGCTGGTCGAGGACTGGCTGGCCAATCGCGAGAAATATCGCACGCAGCAGCGCGAGTCGGCGTTCGGCGCGATCGTGACCGACGTCAACACGCGCTCCGCGCGCGATGTGTCGGATGAGGAGCGCCGCGCAATCTACGAGAAATGCTGGGCCGACGGCGGCTTCGGCATCATCGGCACGTTCAACGATCTGCTGACCGACAAATGGGCGAACGACACCGCCTCCGATTTCGTCCGCGAGAAGATCCGCGGCCTGGTCAAGGATCCGCAGACTGCCGACAAGCTGCTGCCGCGCAATCATCCGATCGTGACCAAGCGGCCCTGCGTCGATACTGGCTATTTCGAGACTTATAACCGCGACAATGTCGACCTCGTCGACTTGAAGGCGACGCCGATCGAGACGGTCACGCCGACCGGCATTCGCGCCGGCGGCAAGGATTACGAATTCGACATGCTGGTCCTCGCGATCGGCTTCGACGCGATGACCGGCGCGCTCACCAGCATCGACATCCGCGGTCGCGATGGCGCGCTGCTCAAGGACGCCTGGGCCAACGGCCCGCGCACCTATCTCGGCCTGATGGTCGCCGGCTTCCCCAACATGTTCATCATCACCGGTCCGGGCAGCCCGTCGGTGCTGACCAACATGATCGTTTCGATCGAGCAGCATGTCGAATGGATCGCCGACTGCCTCGATTATCTCGGCGAGCGTCAGCTCGGTGCGATCGAGGCCAGACCCGATGCGCAGGAGAAATGGGTCGAGGAGGTCAACGCGGCGGCAGAGAAGACGCTCTATCCGCTCGCCAACAGCTGGTATCTCGGCGACAACGTGCCCGGCAAGCCGCATGTCTTC
>Ga0068855_100000706_pt1 | contig 40850 bp, 11 predicted proteins | sample KBSCornC52_FD_66592 | JGI IMG/M metagenome (GOLD analysis project Ga0068855, IMG submission 66592) | Corn rhizosphere microbial communities from Kellogg Biological Station, Michigan, USA - KBS Corn C5-2 | ecosystem: Host-associated > Plants > Roots > Rhizosphere > Soil ...
CCGCCCGCATGAGGAAGGCAGAACAAGCGCACTCGCGGTTGATGATTACTGCGAGTGCGCACTATCCACTTTGTTTCGTCTGAGATCATGATTCAAATTTCATGTGTGCTGCGCGCAAGTGAACGCGATGTCATGAGGGGTTGTTCATTCCGCGCTGCGCATTTTTGGCGCATGCGCGTGGTTGCTGTGTGTTGGTGATCGATGATGCGTCCTCATCCTCGGTTGTTGCGCGCCGTTGTGGAACTTTCAAATGCGCGTTCGATGGATGAATGATGAAATTGATTTGACGCTTTCAATACCGACGACTATGGAAAGACATACATCAGGGTAGCGGGTGCCGGTTGATGCTCGTTAGGTGGCGGGTTTCGCCGGTTGCTAGGTGACTGCAGCGAGAGGGATCGGATGGGATCAATGGGACGCGATGTTGTCGAGGCTCCGACGTTGGCTGACCTCCTCGCGATGCGTGCTGACGCTCATCCCGAGCGCTGCGTCTATCGCTTCTTGCAAGATGGAGAAACCGAAGCGGGTCAGCTGAGCTATGCCGAGCTCGATCGCAAAGCGCGGGCGGTTGCGGTGTGGCTCGGCGGGCGTTGCCGGCGCGGGGACCGAGTGCTCTTGTTCTGTCCCTCGAGCCTCGAGTTCATGATCGGCTTTTTCGGCTGTTTATATGCGGGAAACGTGGCGGTTCCCGTACACACGCCCGACCCGGCGCGCGTGCGGCGCACGGTCTCCCGGCTGCGCTTGATCGTGCGGGATGCGACACCCTCTGCGGTGCTCACCAACCAGGCAACGCTCGATCGAATCGATCTCGAGGCATGTGAGGAGTGGGCAATTCCGCTGACCAACTGGCGCGCAGTGGAGAGCATCAGCGACGACCTGGCGCGGGATTGGCAGCGGCCACCGATCGATCCTTCAACGCTCGCGTTCTTGCAGTACACGTCCGGCTCTACCGGTGAGCCCAAGGGCGTGATGGTGCAACACGGAAACATTCTCGCAAACGAGGAGATGATTCGCGTGGGCCTCGGGCTCGACGCGGATTCTCACTTCGTCAGTTGGCTCCCGCTGTACCACGACATGGGCATCATCGGTCCCATGCTGCAGGCGGTGTATACCGGCGCATCCGCAATCCTGATGCCGCCGATGGCCTTCTTGCAGAAGCCGTATCGTTGGCTGAAAGCCATCTCGGATTTCGGAGCCTACGTCGCGGGTGGGCCGAACTTTGCGTATGACCTATGCGCTCGTCGCATCACGGATGAGCAGAAAACAAGCCTAGATCTGTCTACGTGGCGGGTTGCGTTCACTGGCGCCGAGCCCATTCGGCGTGACACGGTGGATCGCTTTGCGGAAGCGTTTCAGAGCTGTGGCTTCGATCACCGCTCGATCTATCCCTGCTACGGCATGGCGGAAGCCACGCTCTTCGTCACTGGTATTCAGCGAGATACTGGCGTCTCCTCTTATCTCGCTTCTCGGGATGAGCTCGAGAGTCACCGCGTACGCGCGGCTTCGGACGAGGAGCGCAGCTGCGCCGTCGTGAACTGCGGCTTTCCCCGGGTTGGCTTGGACGTACGCGTCATCCACCCGGAGACGCGGCGTCCGGTGTCCGCGGGCGAGGTCGGCGAAATTTGGGTGAGCGGTCCAAGTGTTGCCGCAGGTTACTGGCAGCGCCCGGACGCGACTGCGCAGAGCTTTCACGGCTTGGTCGAGGGCGAGGGCGAGCGACGCTACCTGCGCACGGGGGATCTGGGCTTCAGTCACGACGGCGGTCTGTACGTGACCGGCCGAACCAAAGAAATCCTGATCGTTCGCGGGCACAACTACTATCCGCAAGATATCGAGCAGACGGTGGAACGCTCGCACCCCGGGTTACAACCGGACGCGAGCGCGGCTTTCGCCGTGGAAATCGAGGGGGAGGAGCGGCTCGTCATCGTGGCTGAGGCGCGGCGAGAAGGGCTCCGAAGGTTGCGCTTGGATGACGTGGTGCGCGATCTGCGCGCGAATCTGTCCACCGACTATGGGCTCTCCTTGAGTGCGTTGGTCGTGCTTCGCCCCGGTCACATCCTGCGAACCACTAGCGGCAAGCTTCAACGCCGGCTGATGCGCGAGCAATTTTTAGCCGGCGCTTTGGAAGGCGTCGCCATGGCTTGGTCCGAAGCAGACGCTCCCAAGTCCTCGGCAGAGCACGACGCGAGCAGCGCGACCGAGCCAGCGCAGCCCGTGCCCAACACACCGGGCCAGCGCAGCGTGGCGGAAATTCGCGATTGGCTGATGGATGCCGTAGCGCGCGCGCTGCACAGCTCTCGCTCCAGGATCGATCCGAGCGAGCTGCTCGCCCATTCCGGGTTGGATTCGCTGAAGGTCGTGAGCCTGACCGGCGAACTGTCGGAGTGGCTGAAGCAACCGGTCGCGCCGTCCGTTGTTTACGATCATCCGAGCATCGACGCCCTGGCTCGGCACTTTGCGGGCAGCGCGCCGTCGTTCGTCGACGCTCCGCGCGTCGAAGGAGTGGCCATGCCCATCGCGGTGATCGGCATGTCGTGTCGCTTCCCGGGAGCCGACAGCGTCGATGAATTCTGGCGCCTGCTCACGGAAGGCCGCGATGCGGTCGTCCAGGTCCCGAGCGATCGCTGGGATAACGAGCGCTTCTACGACGCAAAGCTGGGGCGGCCGGGCACCACGAACAGCCGTTGGGGTGGGTTCATCAGCGACATCGATCGCTTCGACCCGCTCTTCTTTGGCGTATCCCCGCTCGAAGCGTCGTCCATGGATCCGCAGCAGCGGCTGGTGATGATGACGGCCTGGGAGGCGCTCGAAAATGCCGCGATCGCGCCGAGCTCGCTCTCGGGCTCCTCAGCCGGCGTGGTGATCGGCATGTCGACGGGTGACTACGGCCAAATCGTGCTGCGTGAAACGAGCGCGGTGGATGGCTTTTCGGTCACTGGCTTGAGCTCCAGCATCGCCGCAAACCGGCTCTCTTTCTTCCTCGACATCCACGGACCGAGCCTGACGGTGGACGCCGCGTGCGCGTCTTCCTTGGCCGCCGTGCAGCTCGCTTGTCAGTACCTGCGCGCCGGCGATAGCGACTTGATGCTGGCCGGCGCAGTGAACGCGATGGTCGCGAAGGAAAGCATGATTTCCTTGGCTCAGGCCGGCCTGCTCTCGCCCGACGGGCGCTGCCGCACGTTCGATGAAGGCGCGAACGGGTACGTGCGTGGTGAGGGCTGCGGCGTCTTGGTGCTCAAGCGGCTTGCGGACGCAGTGCGTGACGGGGACCCGGTGCTCGGCGTCATTCGCGACGTGAGCATGACGCACAATGGGCTCAGCAATGGGCTCAAAGCGCCGAGTGGGCGCGCGCAGCGGCAGGCCATCTTGCGCTCTTTGTCGGGCGCGGGCCTCGCGCCCAATGACCTCGGTTATCTGGAAGCACACGGGACCGGTACCCTGATGGGTGACGCGATCGAGCTGCAGGTGATTCGGAGCTTGTTCTCCCCGCGCGAGCCGGCGGACGGTGTGTGCCATCTCGGTTCCGTGAAGACGAACATCGGCCATTTGGAACCAGCCTCTGGCATGGCCGGCCTGATCAAGGTGCTGCTGATGCTCGAGCACGGACAAATCCCTGCGCATTTGCACCTGAACCAACCGAACAGCAGCGTGCCGCTCGACACCGCGAGCATCCGCATTGCGCGCGCGAGCACTGAATGGCCGCGTGCTGCCGGCCCGCGTCGCGCGGGTGTGAGCTCGTTCGGCTTTGGTGGCGTCAATTGCTTTGCGGTCCTGGAGGAGGCACCAGCGCGTGCCCCGCATTCCGCCGAATCTCCGCACAAAGCACGTCAGGAGCTGCTGGTGCTTTCGGCCAAGTCCAAGCCGGCGCTGGACGCCCTCGCCGCCCGCTACGTGCAGCTTCTCTCAGCGGAGAGCGGCCTTCGCCTGGCTGACATTTGCCACACGAGCCGCGTGGGGCGCGCGCACTTCAGGCACCGCTTGGCGGTGGTGGCCGGCACTCCGGGCACAATGGTGAAGGAGCTACAAGCGGCACTCCACGGTGAGCCCGGTGCCAGCGCGACGCGCCACGAAGCCGCGCTCGACGCACCGAAGATCGCGTTCTTGTTTTCTGGCCAGGGCGCCCAATACGAGCAGATGGGGCGCGCGTTGTATGAAGCAGAGCCGGTGTTCCGCGCAGCACTGGAGCGCTGCGCGGAAATCCTGACGCCGCTGCTCGATGTGCCGCTGCTCGACATCTTGTACCCGAACGAGCGCGCGGGGCTGATTCACCAGACTCGCTACACGCAGCCGGCGCTGTTCGCCTTCGAATATGCGCTCTATTGCTTGTGGCGCTCATGGGGCATCGAGCCAGCTGCCGTCGCGGGCCACAGCATCGGCGAATACGTCGCAGCCTGCGTTGCCGGCGTGTTTGGCCTGGAAGACGGTCTACGGCTCGTGGCGCGGCGCGCGGCATTGATGCAGGCCCTGCCGGAAGCCGGCGCAATGCTGGCCGTGTTCGCGAGCGAGCAAGTCGTGCGCGAAATGCTCGAGCAGCTCGGGAGCGGCATCGAAATCGCGTGCGTCAACGGTCCGCGCAATACGGTGATCTCGGGTGCCGCGGGCGCTATCGAGCAGGCCGCAGCGCTGGCCAAGAGCCGGCAAATTCGCACCGAGACGCTGCGTGTGTCGCACGCTTTTCACTCGCAGCTGATGGAGCCCATGCTGGCGCCATTCGGCGAGTTGGCATCCGCGTTGACCTACGGTCGTCCAACGTTGCCGATGGCTTCCAACGTCACCGGCGCATTGTTCGACGGCACGCCGCTCTCGCCCGACTATTTCGTGCGTCAGGCGCGCCAGCCGGTCCGCTTCTCAGACGGCCTCGCTGCCATCGAGCGTGCTGGCATCACGCATTTCCTGGAAATCGGGCCGAGCACTACTTTGCTCGCCCTCGCGCAAGGGACGCTGGGCGGTGACGGGTTCGCTTTCCTACCGAGCCTGCGCGAGGGCCGGGACGAGCGCGGGCAGATGCTCGAAACTGCCGGCGCTCTGTACGCGCGCGGGGTGCCCGTAGCGTTTCAACATTTCGAAGCGCTGGAAAAGCCTCGCCGCGTGCGCCTGCCGACCTACGCCTTTCAAAACGAACGCTATTGGTGGGAGTCGGCGGCTCCAGACCAGCCCGAGCACGCCGGTACTCCGCTGCTCGAGTCGATTTCGCGGGGCGACGTCGCGTGGCTGAGCGCGGCGCTCACAGCAACCCCGGCGGCACGCCAGCTCGACGCGCAACACTTGCATCAACTGGCGGAAAGCCTGATTGAGCTGAACGCTCGGCAGCGAGACCAACGTTCGTTGCATGATTGGGTCTTTACTCAAACACTTCGACCGAGCCCGCGCACCGCCGCCCGCCTGCCGCTCGCGTCGGACGGCGCTCCTCGGGGGAGCTATTTGATCATCGCTGACCGCGCTCGGATTGGGACTCGCCTGGCTGACCAGTTCGGCGCCCAGGGCCGCGTGGCGCGTTCGATTCGGCTGCCGAGCAACGGTTCGGTCGAGGCAGGTGAGGCCATCGAGTCGGCGCTGCGCTCTGCCATCGCCGAAATGACCGAGCAAAACAGCGCCGGGGTTGCCGGTGTGGTGTTCTTGTCCGCGCTCGATCTCGGCGCAGAACCGACGACTGACGCGCCCTCTCTGGTGGAAGACCAACTCGACCTGTTGCTGCGGTTGCAACACGCGGTGCGAGCGCTCCTGGCGCTGCCCGCACCGCCTCCGCTCTGGCTGGTGGGCCATGCCGCCCATTGTGCGCGCGGCCCCGCGCAAGCCCCGCTTTGGGGCTTTGCGAAGACCTTGGCTGCGGAGCATCCGGCTCTTTTTGCGGGCTCGATCGCGCTCACCAGCGATGGCTCGCCGGTGCTCGAAGCGTGTGTGGAGGAGATCATCGCGCCCGAAACCGAGCGTTGGCTCGTGCTCGGTGAGAGCGGTCGTTCAGTGCCTCGGCTCACTCGGCCCGCGCGCGGCTCGTTGCGGCCTGCCCGGAGCTTCGACGGCATCTTCGTGGTCAGCGGTGGGTTCGGTGATTTGGGGATGCACGTGGGGCGCTGGCTCGCTCGGCGCGGCGCGCGACAGTTGATCGTCATTTCTCGGCGCGGTCCCGTGACCGAAGCCGCTCAGCACTTCGTGGCTGATCTCGAGGCAAGCGGCGTGCAGGTATCCGCGCTGTGCGGCGACATCGCCGACCCTGCCGTGATCCCGCGCATTCAGGCCAGCTTGGCGAGCTCGGCTTGGCCTTTGTGCGGCGTGTTTCACTGCGCCGGCTTGGTCCAAGATGGTCTGCTCGCGCGTCAGACCGCAGAGCAATTCCGAAGCGTGCTCTCACCCAAAGTGGGGGGCGCGTGGAACCTGTGGCGCGCAGTCGAGCACGAGAAACCCGCCTGGTTCGTGATGTTCGGCTCGGTCGCCTCCGTGTTCGGCTCGCCCGGACAGGCCAACTACGCCGCCGCCAACGCATACCTCGACGCATTCGCGCTGCACTTGAACGAGCTCGGCTGTCCCGCTCAATGCCTGAGCTTCGGTCCGTGGAAGGACTGCGGCATGGTCGGGCGGCTCGACAGCTCGCTGCAGGCGCGGCTGACCGCCCTCGGCCTGCGCATGATCGATCCCGAGCTTGGCATTCAATGTCTCGAGCAGGCACTCGAACTCGACGAAGCGCACCTGGTATTGGCTCCCATCGACTGGAACGTGGCCTCGCTCGGGTTCAGTGCCGGGCACTTGGCTCTGTTCGTGGAAGAGCTCGCTCGCGGCGCGGCCAAGCCCAGGCCGGCACCGTCTTCCCAAGCCCCACATCCGCCCAGCCTGGCGCTCGATCTTCGCGCGCTCACTGCGCGCGAACGCCGCGGCCGGCTCACCCAATATTTGCAGCAAAGCATTGCCAACGTGCTCAAATATCCCGAGGGAGCACTGCCCGATCCCGGCCAAGGCTTCTTCAGCATGGGTCTGGATTCGCTGATGCTCGTCACCTTGCTGCGGCGGCTGGAGGCGGAGCTCGGAGTTCCGCTTTCGCCCTCGGTCGGCTTCGAAAACCCGACCATCGGCGAGATGGTTCGGCACCTCGACGGCCTGCTCTCACCGCTGCCGACGAGCGAACTCGAGCGCGCTCCTGTCGCTGCACTGGAAACGGCAGCGCCGACCGCGAGCAACGGCCTCGGTGAGCTGTCGGAGGAGGAGGCGCTCAGCCTGCTCGACGAGAAGATCGCTCTGCTCGCCAAGGGCGAGGCGCTGTGATGGAAGCGCGCGCTGAATCCCCCGTAAAGAAGGCGCTCGCCCTGATCGCCGAGCTTGAAGGGCGCTTGGCGGCTTTCGAGCGAGAACGCAGCGAGCCGATTGCCGTCGTCGGCCTCGGTTGCCGCTTTCCGGGCAACGTCAACACTCCCGAAGATTTCTGGGACATGCTGAAGCACGGCCGGAGCGCGCTGTCTCCGGTGCCCGCACGACGCTTCGAGCAGCAACGGTTATACGATCCGGACCCATCCGCAGTCGGCAAGCTGTACGTTCGCAACGGCTATTTTCTGGACGCGATCGATCGCTTCGACGCGCCGTTCTTCGGCATCTCCCCGCGTGAGGCGGAGCAGATGGACCCGCAACAGCGGCTGCTTCTGGAGGTCGCTTGGGAGGCCCTCGAGCGCGCCGCGCAGCCCTGGGCGCGCCTTCGTGACAGCAAGACCGGCGTGTTCGTCGGCATCGCCAACTACGACTACGCGCAAATGATCTTCTCGCGCCGTGACTACGCGAAGATCGATTCGTTCAGCGGTACGGGCAATTCTTTCAGCTTTTTGACCGGCAGATTGTCGTACTTGCTCGGGCTGCAGGGGCCGAGCGTGGCCATCGACACCGCGTGTTCGTCGTCGCTCGTGGCCATCCACTTGGCCTGCGCAAGCTTGCGCAGCGGGGAGAGCGACTGCGCGCTCGCGGGCGGCGTTCAAATCGTGGCCTCGCCCATTCCGCAGTTGTTCTTGTGTCGCTCGCAGGCGCTCTCGGCAGACGGCACGTGCAAGGCATTTGCCGCTGGGGCAGACGGCTACGGGCGCGGCGAAGGCTGCGGCATCGTGGTGCTGAAGCGTTTGTCGGACGCGCTGCGCGAGCGCGATCAGATTTGGGGGGTCATTCGCACCTCCGCGGTGAACCATGATGGTGCGAGCAGCGGCCTCACTGTACCCAATCCGCGTGCGCAGGTGCGCGTGCTGCAAACTGCGCTGCGGAGCGCCGCGATTGCTCCAGAGAGCATTGCGTACGTGGAAGCGCACGGCGTCGGTACCCCGATTGGCGACCCGATCGAGATGCGGTCCATCGCGGGCGTGCTCGGAGTCAATCGTCCGCCCACACGTCCGATCTACGTGGGCTCTGCCAAGACGAACATCGGCCATTTGGAAGGCGCGGCCGGCATCGCCGGCTTCATCAAGACCCTGCTCGCGGTTCGCTACGGGGAAATCCCGCGAAACTTGCATTTCGACGAGCAGAGCGCGCAAATCGATTGGGCGAGCATGAACGTGGCGGTGCCCACGGCACATCTGCCTTGGCCCGATCCACAATTACCGCGGCGAGGCGCAGTCAATGCGTTCGGTTTGAGCGGAACGAACGCTCACGTGGTGATGGAAAGCGCGCCACCCAATGGGGCAGCGAACGCCACCACCCGCACGGCCGTGTCCGAGGCCGAGGGCCCAAACATCCTGGCGCTCTCGGCCAAAGGCCCGCAAGCGTTGAGCGCGCTCTCCGCTCGCTATCTCGAATTTTTGCAAACGCAGCCCGATTGCCCGTTGGCTGACCTTTGCTACAGCGCGGCTACCGGCCGCGCGCACTCCGGTCAACGGGCTGCGCTCGTAGCTTCGGATCGCGCGGGCATCGTCGCCGCGCTCGACGATCTGCTCGCGGGTCGTCCCGGAGCCGGAACGCACACGGGCCGCGTGCCGAACGGCCTCACTCCGCGCGCGGCATTCATGTACACGGGTCAAGGCGCGCAATACGCGGGCATGGGCCGCGCTCTGTACGCGGCCTACCCCGCGTTTCGACTGGTCATCGATCGCTGCGATGCCGTGCTTCGCGATCCTGCGCTGCTCGGCCAGTCGATTCGCGAGCTCATGCTGCAGACAGCGTCAGAGCAGGACGATCCGTATCGCTCCACGTTGCTCGCTCAAACCGCGCTGTTCAGCTTCGAGATGGCACTGACCGAGCTGTGGCGCTCCTGGGGCATCAGCCCCGACGTGCTGCTCGGCCACAGCTTGGGTGAATATGCCGCCGCGTGCGCGGCTGGCGTCTTCGATTTGGAAGATGGCCTGCGCTTGCTGGTTGCGCGCGGCAAACTGGTGGCTTCGCTGACGCAGGAAGGGCGGATGGCAACGGTGTTTGCGTCCGAGGCCACCCTCTTGCCGCATCTTCAGCCGTTCACGGGTTCGGTCGGCATCGCGGCTATCAATGGTCCGGAGATCGTCGTGCTTTCCGGCGTGGCCAGCGCCATGAACGAGCTGTTGCCACGCTTGAGCGCGGCGGGCGTGCGCACGGTGCCGCTTGCCATCGCTCAGGCGTTTCACTCGCCGCTCGTCGAGCCGATTCTCGCTGAGTTCCGCAAGGCTGCCGAGCAGGTCCGCTTTTCGAGCCCGCACACTACTTTGCTGTCCAACCTGAGTGACGATGGTAAGCCCAATCCTTTGGTAGCGACGCCCGAGTACTGGGTTCGGCACCTGCGGCACACGGTGCGTTTTTATGACTGCCTGCGTCAGCTACATCGAGAAAAATTCGAGATCTTCGTCGAGATTGGCCCCGAGCCCGTGCTGCTCGCCTTCGATCAATGCTTGCCCGAAAGCGTGGGCGCGCCGGCCGACGCCGACGTGCTGTGGCTCCCGAGCGTTCGCCGGGAATTGCCAGAACCCCAGCAGATGCTCGAGAGTCTGGGCGCACTTTACAGTCGCGGCTTCGATATCGATTGGTCGGGAGTGTACGCCGGAGAAGAGCGTCAGCGAGTCGCAGCGCCGACGTACCCGTTCGAAGATCGCCGCTATTGGGCGATCGAGGAAGCGCCCGACGAACCGCGCGAACCGCTCGCGACCAGCTCAGGCTCTGGCGTGGCAGCGTTGCTCGAAAAGCAAGATGTGGACGCGCTGCTTCGCCTGATCGAAGCGCGCCAGCCGCTCAGTTCAGAGGCGCGCGCGTCGATCGGGGAGGCGCTCGGTGTACTGGCCGAGCAGCACCGCGCGCTGACTGCACCAGGCCGGCTCGAGCAGGTGACTTACGGCATCGAATGGCAGCCGCGCCCGCTCCCGGACAGCGCCGCATCGGGCAGCTTCTGCCAGGGCCCCTGGCTCTTGTTCGCAGAGCCGGGCGAGGCTTCCCAGCAGATTGCGGCGCAGCTCGAGCGGCGCGGCGCGACCTGCATTTTCGTGAGCGAAGGGGCTGACTACCGCCGCTCGAGCGAGCGTAGCTTTTCCGTGCGCTCCGCCGAGCCCGCAGATCTGCGCCGGCTAATTGCCGAGCTCGAAGCGGAACTTGGACCGACGCTCCTCGCTGGCGCGCTCGTGCTCTGGCCGGAAGCCGGCGCCCGTGTGGAGCAGGGGCTCGAGCAGTGCGAGGCGGTCGCACTGCGCCTGTCGGGGTTGCTCTTGCATCTCTTGCAAGCCACTCACGATCGCCCTTGGGCGGGCAAGGCCACGCTTTGGGCGCTCACACGTGGCGCAGTGTGCGTGGGGCAAGAACCCGCGTCTGAGCTGATGCCGTTCGGGGCTCCCCTGTGGGGCGCGGCCAAAGTCGCGGCGCTCGAATACCCGCGGCTCTGGGGCGGGATCATCGACAGCGTGAGCCCGCTCTCAGCCGCCGAGGAAGCGGCACAAATCGTGGCGGAAATTGGCTCGCGCTCGGCAGAGGATCAAGTCGCGCTGCGGCGTGGCGCGCGGCTCGTTCCGCGCCTGGTCAAGGCGCGCCTGAGCGAAAGTACGTACCGCTTCGACGAAAGCGCACGCTACGTGATCACCGGCGGCTTGGGCTTCTTGGGCCTTGCCATCGCCGACTGGATCGTCGCGCAGGGCGCTCGTCAGCTGACGTTGGTCAGCCGTCGTGAAGCGGACGACACGGTGCGCGCGCGCATTCGACGGCTCGAGGCCGCAGGAGCCTCGGTCGAGCACGTGCGCGCGGACGTCACGGACTCCGAGGCCATGCGCGCCCTGTTCGATGCTCGCGAGCTGCCCGTGCGCGGGATCTTCCACTTGGCGGGTTCGGCGGGGTTCATCGAAACGGCCAAGCTGCCGCTCGATCGCTTCCTTTCGCTCGTTGCTCCGAAGATCTCGGGCACGCGCATCGTGCACGAGTCTGCCAAAGGGCAACCGTTGGATTTTTTCTTCTGCTCGTCTTCGCTCTCGTCGATCTGGGGCTACAAGGGCGGCTTTCACTACGCGGCAGCGAACGCATTCCTCGATGCGTTCATGCTGTACCGCCGCGCGAGCGGGCAGCCGGGGCTGGCGGTGAACATCGGTCCGTGCTCGGGCGGCGGCGTGGCCGAACCACAGTTTTTGGAACTGCTGGAGAAGGTCGGGGTCGTGCCCATCACCTCCGACTTGGTCACGGATGCGTTGTCACACCTGCTTGTCACGCTCGAACCGACGATGGTCGCCAAGATGAATTGGCCCACCTTCATCGAGCTCTATGAGGCGCAGCGGCCGAGCCCGTTCTTGTCCGAAATGCGCGCGCGCTCCGAGTCCGCTGAAACGGCCGGCGTGGGCCATGGACAATCCGTGGTGCTGCGCGATCTCCTCGCCGCGCCGCGCTCACAGCGCCGCGAGCTGCTGACGCGCGCGTTGCAACGCGAGGTGGTCGACGTACTGCGCTTGCCCGCCGGGGATGAACCCGATCCGCGCCTCGGCTTCTTCTCGATGGGCATGAACTCGATCATGGTGATGGAGCTACGAGCTCGCGTACAGCGGGCGCTCAAGGTCGATCTAGCGGCCACGCTCGTCTTCAACAAGCCGACGATCGACGAGCTCACCGAGCACCTGCTCTTGACCTTGCCCGGCTTGAGCGCGGAAGTCGCGCCGTCCGAGCCGGTGTGTGCCGCGCCCGACCTAGTGGCGCTCGCGCCCTTGCCCACTGAAACATTGGACGAGCTGTCTGAAGACGAGCTGGAACGCATGCTCGATCGCACGCTCGATGCCTTGCCCGGCGCGAGCGCTACCCACTCGCCCTCGTCTGAGCTCGAAGCCGTGGCGGGGCGGAGCTGAGCGATGACGGTCGAGGTCGAACGCAGCGAGCGCCTGAAAAAGGCGCTACTTGCCATCGAAGAAATGCGGCGGCAGCTCGCGGCCGTGCACGCGGAGCGCACGGAGCCGATTGCGGTCGTCGGTATGGGGTGCCGGTTGCCCGGCGGAGTGGCCGCGCCCGAAGAATTTTGGCAGCTCTTGTGCGACGGCGTCGACGCGGTGGGCGAGATCCCGAAAGAGCGTTGGGACATTCAGCAGTACTTCGACGCCGATCCCGACGCGCCCGGAAAGATGTACTGCCGCACGGGCGCATTCTGCTCCAGCGTCGCCGAGTTCGACCCTTCGTTCTTTGGCATCTCACCGCGCGAGGCGGTGGCCATGGATCCACAGCACCGACTGCTGCTCGAGACAGCGTGGGAGGCGCTCGAGCGAGCCGGTGAAGTTCGCGATCGAACCGAGGGCAGCCCCACCGGCGTGTTCGTCGGCATCACCACGAGTGATTACGCCGAGCTCTTGCGCGAGCACCAGACCCGTGAGGCGGAGAGCGCGTACTTCATGACCGGCAATACGTTGAACGCGGCCGCCGGGCGCTTGGCGTTCACGTTTGGCCTGACGGGCCCCGCGGTCTCCATCGATACCGCGTGCTCTTCGTCATTGGTCGCCGTGCACCTGGCTTGCGCGAGCCTGCGCCTCGGTGAGTGCCGGCAGGCGCTCGCTTGCGGCGTGAATCTGATGCTCTCGCCCCAGGCGAACCTCACGCTGTGCCGAGCCCGCATGCTCGCGCCCGACGGGCGCAGCAAGACCTTCGACGCGCGGGGCGATGGTTACGGGCGCGGGGAGGGTTGCGGCGCGGTGCTGCTCAAGCGGCTTTCAGACGCCCTGGCCGACGGCAATCCGATCTGGGCGGTGATTCGCGCTTCCGGCACGAATCAGGACGGTCCGAGCAGTGGTCTCACCGTGCCGCACGGCCCGAGCCAACAGGCGCTGATGCGCAAGGTGCTCGCTGAGGCGCGGCTCGATCCGCAGCAGGTCGGCTTGGTCGAGGCGCACGGCACCGGTACGAGCTTGGGCGACCCGATCGAGATGGAGAGCATTGCGGCCGTTTACAGCAAAGGGCGCAGCCCGGCGGCACCGCTGTTCGTGGGCTCGGCGAAAACCAACATCGGTCACCTGGAGGCCGCAGCTGGCATCGCGGGGCTGATGAAGACGGTGCTCGCAGTGCATCACGGGCGTATCCCGGCGCACCTGCATCTCGAGACCCCGAGCCCGTACATTCCCTGGTCTTCTCTGCCGCTCGAGGTGCCTCGTCGCACGATCGCCTGGCCGGAGTCGAGCACGCCGCGCCGCGCTGCGCTCGACTCGTTCGGCGCCAGCGGCACCAACGCCCACGTGGTGGTGGAAGAGCCCCCCGCGCCAGCCGTGCGGGCGCAGGGGATCGAGCGCCCGGCGCATCTACTCGTACTTTCAGCCAAGACCGCTCGCGCCTTGCGCGAGCTCGCGCGCCGCCACGCGGCGCACCTGCGAAGTCACCCGGAGCAGCCGCTGGGCGACATTTGCCATACCGCAGCCGTCGGTCGCGGAAGCTTCGAACATCGCTTCGCTGCGCTCGGGAAAACGCACGTTGAGCTCGCGGATCAGCTCGACGCATTTGCCAATCAATCCGCGGAGGCGAGTGGCTTCTGCTCGCAAGTCGCGAGCGGAGCGCGGCCGAGGATCGGCTTTCTCTTCACTGGCCAGGGCGCGCAGACGGCGGGCGTGGGACAGGAGCTGTACCGCTCACAGCCGGTGTTTGCGGCCGCGCTCGACCGCTGCGCGGCGTTGTTCGCGCAGCATTCGGACGTCCCATTGCTCGAGCTCCTGTTCGGCACGGGCGGCGATCGGCTGGAGCTGACGCAATACGCGCAGCCCGCACTGTTCGCGTTCGAGTACGCGCTGTTCCGTTTGTGGCAGTCCTGGGGCGTTCGCCCAGACATGGTCATGGGTCACAGCGTGGGTGAATACGTCGCGGCAGTGGCCGCGTCGGTGATGAGCCTGGAAGACGCGCTGCGCGTCATCTCCCGCCGCGGCGCGTTGATGGGCGAATTGCCGCCCGGAGGCGGCATGCTCGCGATCCTCGCGAGCGAACCGGTGGTGGCCGCGCTCCTGGCGGACGCGCCGGAGCTGTGCATCGCCGGTTTGAATGGGCCAGAGAACACGGTCGTTGCGGGCCCGCTGCACGCGCTCGAGGCGCTCGTCCCGAGGCTTGCGGCCACAGGGGTCCGTCATCGCCCGCTGCGCGTTTCGCACGCCTTCCACTCTGCGCTGATCGAGCCCGCGCTGCCCGCCTTCCGTGCCGCCCTCGACGGCGTCACCTGCTCGCCACCGCAGATCGATCTCGTGTCCAACCTGACCGGCAAGATTGCCGACGCGAATTTGATCGACGCGGGCTATTGGCTGCGCCACGCGCGCGCGCCGGTGCGATTTGCCGAGGGACTCGCCGAGATGTCCCGCGCGGGCGTGTCGCTGTTTCTCGAACTCGGTCCACGGCCAGTCTTGAGCGGGCTCGGCCGACAGCTGGAGCTCGAGGGCGCCCCGCGCTTCGTCGCCAGCCTCTCCAGTCAGCGCGGAGAGACCGAGCACTTGCTCGAGGCCCTCGCTCAGCTGCATGGCGCCGGCGTTCCGGTCGATTTCCGCGGCTACGATCGTCCCTTTGGGCGGCGGCTGGTCGTGCTGCCCACCTACCCGTTTCAACGCGAACGCTATTGGTTCGAAGCGGGCACCGGCACGAGCACGGGCCCGAAGCCGCTGCCCGCTTCGCACGGCGACCCCGCCAGCTGGTTCTACGGGGTGAAGTTTCAGCCGGGGCCGCGCGCTGCGCTACCGGCGCCGGCCCAGCCCGGCTGCTTCGTGCTGTTCGTCGACCGTGACGCGCGGGGGCGCGCGCTGACGCGGAGCTTGCGCGAGCGCGGTCATGAGCTCGTGACGGTGCACCCTGGGCAAGCGTTCGCCCAGCTCAGTGAAGACAGCTACGAGCTCGCCGCGCGCGATGAAGGCGGCGTGGCGCGTCTGTTCAGCGCGCTACCGGCGTCACTGTCCGCCCGCGTGCACGGCGTGGTATTCGCCTGGCACGGCGAGATCGACGACAGCGACGCCGATCCGCTCGCAAATAGCGGTTTTCTGGGCTGCGCGCCGATCGCGGACTTGGTTCGCGCGCTCTCTAGCGGAGCGGGTCAAGCAAAGCTATTTTTGCTGGCCAATACCGGAGAAGGCAGCTCCGAAGAGTGCGTGCCGGAGCAGGCCACGTTCGTGGGCTTCGGTGCCTGCATTGCGCGCGAGCATCCGGAGCGCTGGGGCGGGCTCTTACTCTGTTCGACCAATCCAAGCGCGGCGGAGCTCGAGCTCCTGTGCCATGAGCTCGAATCGCCGGCCGGCGAAGACCGCGTGCTCTTCAGCGGCGGTGTGCGCCGCGTGGCCCGCCTGGTTCGCGAGCAAATCCCGCCGGCGGTGGACCCGCCGCAGTTGCAGGCGGACGCGACTTACCTCGTCACCGGTGGGCTGGGCGGGCTCGGCTCATTGCTCGCCGAGTGGCTCGTGGATCGGGGCGCTCGTCATTTGCTGCTCGCGGGCAGAAATCCGACGAACGATGCTGCGCGCGCCACGGTGGCAAGGTTCGGCGAGCGTTGTGAGGTGCGCGTCGTGGCGCTCGACGTGTGCTCACGATCCGCACTCGAGAGCGCGTTTGCGGACGCGGAGCAGCGCGGCTATCCGGTGCGTGGCGTGATCCACGCGGCCGGCGTGGTGGAGGACGCGACGATTCAGGGGCTGACCCGAGCCCAACTGCGCGCGGCGCTCGAGCCCAAGGTGCTCGGCGGGCGCAATTTGGCGCTCCTCGCGCAGCGCCACGAACTCGACTTCTTACTGTTCTTTTCGTCGATTTCCGGGGTCGTGGGTTCGCCCGGCCAAGCCAACTACGCGGCTGCCAACGCGTACTTGGATGCCTTGGCGCGTGCACAGCGCGGCGCGCAGGCGGTTTCATTTGGGCCCTGGGCGGGGGCCGGGATGGCCGCGCGGATGGATGCTCGCTTGCGCGAGCGCATTGCGGCAGAAGGCATCGGTTTCATCGACGCGCCCACGGGTTTGCACGCGCTCGAACGTGTTCTTTCGTCCGGTCGCACACACACGCTGGTTTGGCCGGTGGATTGGGCAGCGATGGCGTCGCACTTCGGCAGCGCCGGGCGCATGCCGTTTTTCGAGCAGCTCCTGCCACGGCCGGACAGCGCAAAAGTCGCCGAGCCCGGTCCGACTCGATTCCAACTGCAGCTGAGCGCCGCGCCGGAATACGAGCAGGCAACCCTGCTCCGCACGCTGGTCGCAGCCGAGGTCCGGCGCGTTCTGGGCTATCCAGCGGGCGCGGAGCTCGATCCCAGGCGCGGCTTGTCCGAGCTCGGGATGGATTCGCTGATGGCGGTGGAGCTTCGCAATCGTTTGCAGCTCGAGCTGGGCGAGCGGTTGCCCGCCACGCTTGCGTTCGAGCACCCGAGCGTGAACGCGCTCAGCGAGCACCTGCGCGCGCGGCTCGCCAAAGGCGAAAAGCTCGCTGCGCCGAGCGGTGCAGCGGACACGGGCACGCCTCGCGCCGACAGCAGCGATGAGCCGATCGCGATCATCGGTATGGCGTGCAGCTTTCCGGGCGGCGCGGACACGCCGGAGAAGTTTTGGGAGCTCTTGAAAGCGGGAGTCGACGCGGTGTCCGAGGTGCCCGTCGAGCGTTGGAACGTGGACCAGTTCTACGATCCCGCACCCGGCACACCCGGCAAGATCATGACGCGTCACGGCGCGTTCATCGCCGATGTCGACCACTTCGATTGCGCCTTCTTCGGCATCCCACCGCGCGAAGCGCAGGCCATGGATCCGCAGCACCGGTTGCTCCTGCAAAAGAGTTGGGAAGCGCTCGAGAACGCCGCGGTGCCCTGGTCCGCGCTGCGCGAAAGTCGGACCGGCGTGTTCGTTGGCATCGGCCAGTACGACTACGCCTTGGCCAACGCGCGCCAAGGCAATCCGGCGTTGATTGACGCCTACGCCGGCACCGGCAACGCGCTTTGCTTTGCAGCGGGGCGTGTGGCTTCGGTGCTCGGCTTGCAAGGGCCCGCGTTGGCCATCGACACCGCCTGCTCGTCGTCGCTCGTCGCCCTGCACGAGGCATGCAGGAGCTTCCGCTCGGGCGAGTGCGACTTGGCGCTCGCCGGCGGCGTGCAGCTGATGCTCTCGCCGGAGACCTTCATTTTCTTGTCGATGAGCCGCGCGCTCTCCGCGGATGGGCGTTGTAGGCCCTTCGATGCGGCCGCCAACGGCTTTGGTCGCGGCGAGGGCTCGGGCATGGTCGTGCTGAAGCCGCTCAGCAAGGCGCTCCGCGATGGCGACAAAATCTGGGCCGTGATCCGCGGCTCCGCGCTCAACCACGACGGCCCGAGCAGCGGGCTTACCGTTCCAAACGGAGATGCGCAACGCAAACTGATCGAACAGGCGCTGCGCGCGGCGAACGTCGAGCCCTCGCAGATCAGCTATCTCGAGGCGCACGGCACCGGCACGGCACTCGGCGATCCCATCGAAGTGCGCGCACTATCGCAGGCACTGTGCGCCACGCGTACGGCCGAAGCGCCGCTCTATCTCGGCTCGGTGAAGAGCAACATCGGGCACTTGGAGGCAGCGGCGGGGATTGCGGGCCTGTTCAAGGTCGTGCTCTCGCTCAACGCTCGCTCGATCCCAGCGAGCTTACATTTCGAAAACCCCTCACCGCACATCGACTGGGAGCACGTGCCGATTCGTGTGCCGGTCGAAGCCGTCGCGTGGAATCCCGCTACCGGTCGGCGCATCGCGGGCATCAGCTCGTTCGGCCTGAGCGGCACCAACGCGCACGTGATCGTGGAAGAAGCTCCGCCATCGCCCGCGCGCCCAAAAAATGACCCAGAGCGCCCGCTGCACCTGCTCACGCTTTCGGCAAAGACCGAGAGCGCACTGCGTGCGCTTTCAGCGCGCTGGGCCGAACACATCGAGACGCACTCCGAGCTCTCGGAAGCGGACATTTGCTTCTCGGCCGCGACCGGGCGCGCGCAGCAGAGCGAGCGTCTGATCGCGCCGGTGACGAGTCGAGCCGAGATCATCTCCGTGCTGCGCGGTGCGGCTCTCTCAGCGCCCCCTGCGCAGGCCATGCAAAGCTCGGTTGCAGCGACGGCGGCGCCGCGCATTGCTTTCTTGTTCACCGGCCAAGGCGCCCAATATCGAGGCATGAGCCGCGAGCTGTTCGCGACCCAGCCCAGCTTCCGACGGCATCTGGAGCGCTCCGCGGATTTGCTCGCGCCGCATCTGGACCTCGGGCTCACGGAGCTGCTGTTCGGCGCGGCGCCGAGCGGCGAGGATCCGCTGGATCAAACACGCTACACGCAGCCAGCGCTGCTCGCCGTAGAGTGTGCGCTCTCGGACCTACTGGGCTCGTGGGGCGTACGTCCGGGGGCGGTCGCCGGTCACAGCGTGGGCGAGTACGCGGCCGCCTATGCGGCGGGAGTGCTGAGCCTCGAGGATGCGCTTTGCGTCGTGGCCAAGCGAGCCGCGTTGATGCAAGGCCTACCGGCAGCGGGCGGGATGCTGGCGATCATGGCGGACGGCGAGCGCGTGCAGGCTTTGCTCGCCAGCCTCGATTCAACGCTCGAAATTGCCGGCTTCAATGGTCCGAAAAACACGGTCGTGTCGGGCGCGCACGGTGAGCTCGCGCGATTGTCGGCGGCCGCGGCCGCGGCGAGTATCGAGACGCGAAGCCTGCGCGTCTCGAATGCGTTCCACTCGCGCGCCATGGAACCGATTCTGCCGGAGCTGCGCGCGCTGCTCGGGCACGTCGAGCTGAGCGCTCCGCGCTTGGAGCTGCCGAGCAACGTGAGCGGGCTGGTCGAGCCTGCGGCGTTCGCCACGCCGGATTACTGGCTCGAACAATTGCGCCGCCCCGTTCAGTTCGAACGCATGATTCGAACGCTCCACCAGAGTGGTTACGACTTCTTCATCGAGGTCGGGCCGCACCCAGCGCTGATCAGCATGGCACGCCAAAGCGTCGACGACGCGCGCGTGACCTGGCAGCCCACGCTTCGGCAGCGCTTCTCCGATTGGCAACGTCTGGGCGAGGTCCTCATGCGCCTGCACACGCTGGGCGCCCCGATCGACTGGCTCGGCTTCGACGCGGACTATCGGCGCGAGCGAGTCCGCTTGCCGGGTTCGGTGTTCGAGCCACGGCGCCTCTGGTTGGAGACTGCGCCCGTCTCGCTGTCTGCTCCGCTGGTCAGCACTGGTCCGACGCCGTCTTTGGGGCCGCTCGCTCAGCTGCTCGAGGCCGGTGATCTGGCGGGGCTGCGCGCGGAGCTCGAGCGAGACGGCATGCACCTGAACGGTTCCGCACCGGAGACGCTGCGGGCATTCGATGCCTTGTTCAGCCTCCAGCATCGCAGCACCCGCGAGCGCGCGCTTTCGAGCATGGTCTTCGCAACGGAGTGGCAACTGGCGAGCCCGGACGCGTGCCGAGCCGATCCGGCGGGCGCGGGCCCAGGGTTGTGGCTCGTCTTCGCCGATCGCGGAGGGATGGGCGAGCGCCTTGCCGAACGTCTGCGTCGGCGTGGTGACCAATGCGTGTTGCTGAGCCGGGCCGAGCAAGGGCCGACGGTGAGTCTTGGGCCGGATGCCTGGCAAGTCTCTGCGCGCGAGCCGGAGCAGATGCAGGAGCTCTCGGCCGCTCTCCGTGAGCGGCTCGGCTCGGACGAGCTGCGAGGCATCGTCTCTTTTTGGCCGCTCGATGAGACAGAGTCCGACTTCGACGCCGAGCGGGTCGTCTCTGAATGCGTAGCCCATTGGCTCATTGCGCGCTTGGCGGACGACCTTGCGCCGAGCGCGTCGCGCATATTGTGGTGGGTGACGCGCCGAGCGCAGTCAGTTGCCGGAAGTGCGAGTGAGCCGCACAGCCTGGTGGGTGCAGCGCTCTGGGGACTCGGCCGCACGCTGTCCATGGAACGACCGGAGCTCTGGGGCGGCCTGGTCGATCTGGGCGCGTCGCACGAACCGCTCGAATTCAGTGAGCTGTGTGCGATCCTGGATGCGAAACCGGCCGAAGATCAGCTCGCCGTGCGCGGCCGAAGCCGCTTCGTGCCGCGTCTCGTGGCGCGCCCGCTGGAGACCGCGCCGCCGCTCGCGCTCGGCAATCGCGGCGCCTACGTCATCAGCGGCGGGCTCGGCGCGCTGGGGCGCGACGCAGCGCGCTGGCTCGCGAGCCGCGGTGCGCAGCACCTAGCGCTGTTCAGCCGCAACGCGCCCGATTCCGTCGCGCAGCAGGCGATTGCGGCGATCGAGGGCATGGGCGCACGAGTGAGCGTGTATCGCGCGGATGTGGCTGACCCCGTCGCGCTCTCTGCGGCGCTCGCGGCGGTGCGCGAGGCGGCGGGCGGCATCGCCGGCGTGATTCACGCGGCCGGTGTACTCGGCTATCAACCGCTCGAGACGCTAGATCGAGCAGCATTCCATAGCGTCCTGGCCGCCAAGGTGGCGGGCGGTTGGAACTTGCATCGCTCGACCCAGCACGACGAGCTCGAATTCTTCGTCTCGTACTCGTCCGTGTCGGCGCTTTGGGGATCCAAGGGTCAGGCGCACTACGCCGCTGCGAACGCCTTCTTGGACGGGCTGTCGCGCCTTCGAGCCGACAATGGGCTGCCGAGCACTGCGATTCAATGGGGACCTTGGGCCGGCGGTGGCATGACCCGGGACGACGCTCGAGCGCTGTACGCTGGCATCGGGATGCGGAGCCTCGTGCCGCGCGCGTCGACGGAGCTTCTGGGTACGCTGCTCGCGCACGGCGCAACCGAGTATGCGGTCGCCGACATCGAGTGGTCGACGTTCGTGCCGGTGCTGAGTGGACGCCGGCCTCGCCCCTTCTTCGAACGAGTTTCGGCAGCGCAGGGCGCGGCACCGAACGCGCTCGCCGGCGCCGCTTCGGCCTCGTTTTTGCAGCGTTTAGCGGCGCTGCCGCGCGATGAACAGCTCGAGTTCTTGCGCTCGCTGGTCGCCGCTGCCGCAGGCAAGTGCTTGGGCATGCCGGCTCAGGAGCTCGATCCGAGCCGCGGCTTTTTTGCTCTGGGCATGGATTCGATCATGGCAGTCGAAATGGTGGAAGCCTTGCGCAAAGAGACGGGGCTCAAGCTCTCGTACGCGACGCTATTCGAGCACGTCTCGGTCGAACAGCTCGCGCAGCATCTGTGGGGCGTCCTGCTGCCGGCGCCGCTGGGCGCGCCAGAGGTCAACGACTTGACCGCGCAGGACGAGGCCAACGAGTCCGCGCGCATCACGGCTCAGGTGCTCGAGCTCGATGACGACGAGCTGCGCTCTTACATCAACGCCGAAGTCGACAGCATTTTGAACGGGAAATGACCGCCATGAGCATGGAAACTCCTGCACCCATGACCGAGCACCTGAGCGAGCTGCAGCGCGCAGGTTTGGCCATCAAGACGCTGCGCAGCAAGCTCTCTGCGCTGGAGAGCGCTCGACACGAGCCGATCGCGATCGTCGGCATGAGTTGTCGATTCCCGGGCGCGGAAGACGCGCGAGCGTATTGGCAGCTGCTCAGTGACGGACGGGATGCGGTGGCGGACGTGCCCGAGGGCCGTTGGGACATCGCGGCGCACTACGATCCGGAGCCGGGAAAGCCCGGCAAGATGTATACGAAAGCGGGCGGCTATTTGCCCGAGCTCGAGCTCTTCGACGCCGCGTTTTTCGGGCTCGTGCCGCGCGAAGCGCAGGCCATGGAGCCGCAACAACGACTCCTGCTCGAGACCAGTTGGGAGGCATTGGAAGACGCTGGTGAGCACTACGAGCGGGCGGCAGGCTCGCCCGTCGGCGTGTTCGTGGGCATCACCTCGGGCGACTACGGCATGCGCGTGCGTGACGAAGCCGAGCTCGAATATCTCGACGGCCATTACCTGGCAGGTAACCCTTTGAGCTTCGCAGCAGGGCGGCTCGCCTATACGTACGGCTTTACCGGACCGTGCCTGGCGGTCGACACCGCCTGCTCGTCGTCGCTCACCGCGCTGCATTTGGCAGTCCGCAGTTTGCGGTCACGGGAATGCAAGGCGGCGCTGGCCGCCGGCGTGAACGTGGTTCTGTGCCCGAAGAGCACGGCCATGCTCTGTCAGGCGAACTTGATTTCACCGACCGGGCGTTGCCGCACGTTCGACGCTTCCGCCGACGGAATCGTGCGCGGGGACGGCGTGGGAGTGCTCGTGCTGAAGCGCTTGTCGGATGCGCTGGCGGACGGCAACCAGATCCACGCGCTGATTCGCGGTACGGCGCTCAGCCAAGACGGCCCGAGCAGTACGCTCACCGCACCGAGCGGCCGCGCCCAAGAAGAGGTGATCCGCGCGGCGCTGGGGGACGCACGGCTCGAACCCTCGGAGATTTCGTACTTGGAGGCTCACGGCACCGGCACCCATTTGGGGGATCCGATCGAAGTGACCGCTGCGTCCTCGGTCTATGGCCGAGGCCGCGCGCCAAGTGAGCCGCTCTGGATCGGCTCGGTGAAGACCAATATCGGGCATCTGGAATCAGCGGCCGGCATGGCGGGGATCATGAAAGTGATTCTGGCTTTGAAGAACGAGCGCATGGTGCGCCAGCTTCACTTTTCGACGCCGAACCCCAACATCGACTGGGAGCGGAGTGGGCTCCGGGTGTGCGCCGAGGATCGGCCGTGGCGGCGCTCGGATAGACCACGCCGTGCTGCGCTGAGCGGATTCGGCGCGAGCGGCACGAACGCGCACGTGATCGTGGAAGAAGCGCCGCCGGTGAGCAGCGCTCGCGCAGAGACCGCGGACGGCCGTGCGCACAGTCTGCTCTTGTCAGCGCCCACCGCGAGCGCGCTCGAGCTGATGACGCGCCGTCTCGCGGCGCACCTGCGCGCACACCCCGAGCAGCGCTTCGAAGACGTCGTTTACACGCTGCAAACCGGGCGACAAAATTTCGAATTCCGGCGCGCCGTCGTCTGCTCGACGCGCGAACAAGCGAGCGTGCTGCTCGAGCGGCTCGACTCGGCCAGCGTGCTGACGTGCCGGGCTGCGCAGGCTCAAAAGACGGCTGTTGCTTGGGCGTTTTCGGCCCTTTCCGAGCTGCCATGGGCGGACTCGCGCGGGCTGCGCGAGCGTGAACCGGTCTATCGCACTCATTGGGACCGCTGTGCGACCTTGCTTTGCGAGCAACTCGGCGCACACCCGTCTGCCTTGGTCGAGCCTGGCGGCAGCGCGGATTCGCGCGCAAGCGAGCTCGGCTTGGCGCGAGCATTTGCGGCCGAATACGCCTTGGGTGCATTGCTCTTGGCCAGTGGCGTGAAGCCACAGCTGTTGACTGGGCGCGGCGGCGGTGAACTCGTGGCGGCCTGTTTGGCGGGCGTGATGGCGCTCGAGGACGCCGTGCAACTGCTCGTAGAGCGGCTGCGCCCGGCAGCCAACGGAAGCTCGCGCACCAAGCGCGCTTTCACCTTGAAAGCGCCGGAGATCGCCCTGCTCTCGAACTTGACCGGCCAACGCGTCACGAACGAGGACGCGCGCGATCCAGAGTACTGGCGTCGGCTCGGCCACGCTTCGCTCGAAGCGAACACCGACGCGGCCGCCGATGGCATCGACCGTATCTGGCGGGTGATCGATCCGAGCCAAATTGCGGACCAAAGCCAACTGCAACACTTCTTGAGTGAGCTTTGGGTCAGCGGCGCCGCCATTGATTGGCAGACCGCGCCGGGCGAGCCAAAGCCGCGAAAGACATCCCTACCGAGCTATCCCTTCGAACGAAAGCGATACTGGATCGAGCTTTCGACCGACGGCTCGAGCACCAAGCGTGCTGCGCGCAACTCGAAGTTGCCTGTGAACGAGTGGTTCCATTTGCCGACCTGGAAGCTGCGAAAGCTGCCGCGTTCTCAGGCTTCGAGCGAGCAGGTGCGAAAGAAGCATTGGCTGGTGTTCTCCACGCCTTCGGCGGAGCCCCTGGGGACGCTCGCGCGGCTGCACGCAGACCAGGCCAGTGTGACGCGCGTGGAGCCTGGAGAAGCGTTTGCGGAGGTTGGCCCTCGCGCATACACCGTTCGCCCCGACTGCCCTGAAGACTACGCGGCGTTGCTGGAAACGCTCGCGCGGTCCAGTGGTTTACCGGACATCGTCATTCACGAGTGGAACGTGTCCGCGCCGGAGTCCGAACCCTTGGCTGGCCCTGCGCTCGAGGCGGCGCTGCAAAATGGCTTTCTGAGCGCGGTGTATCTGGCGCGGGCGCTCCGTGGCAGCGGTAGCGCTCATCCTGTTCGCGTCTGCTTGGTCTCGAACAACGTGCAGTCCGTTACCGGGGCCGATCTGCTTTGTCCGGCGAGAGCGTTGGGGCTCGGCCCGGCCTTGGTGATGCATCAGGAGCAGCCGTCGCTCTCCTGCATCGCGGTGGACGTGGATTTGCGTCGCGAGTCCGCAGGCCAAGTCGAGCTCCTGCTGGCAGACGCGCTCTCAGCCGAAGATGAGACGCAGGTCGCGTACCGCGAACGCAGCCGCTTCGTGCGCGTGTTCGACGCGCTCTCGTGCGCTTTGCCGAGCCGACCCGCGCTGCGTGAACGAGGCGTGTACCTGATCACCGGTGGTTTGGGTGGCGTCGGCTTTGCGCTCGCCACAGAGCTCGCGAAACGGTACCGGGCACGGCTCGTGTTGCTGAGCCGTCGCGAGCTCGGCTCGACGGAGAACGAGGCGGTACGCCGGCTGGAGCGCGCAGGCGCGGAGGTGCTCGTCGTGCGCGCCGATGTGTCCGATCGCGCCGCGCTCGATCAGGCACTCGCTGCGACGCACGAGCGCTTTGGCCGGATCAACGGCGTGATCCACGCCGCGGGCCTACCCGGCGCGGGGCTCATGGCCACGAAGAGCCGGGCGGAGGCCGAGCGTGTGCTCGCGCCCAAACTCGGCGGTTCCCTCGCTCTCTGCCAGGCGCTGCGCGAGGAAGCGCTCGACTTCTTGCTGCTGTGTTCGTCCTCGATCGGTGTCTTGGGTGGCATTGGGCAGAGCGACTACGCGGCCGCCAACGCATTCATGGACGCGCTTGCGCAGTACGAATCGGCTCGCGGTCTGCCCGTCGTTTCCGTTGCTTGGGATCTCTGGCAAACCGACAATTGGCAGGGCGAGCTGTTGTCGGGCGCGCCTGCGCTGCTCAGCCACTTCAAGGCGCTTCGGGAGCGGTTCGGCATTCGAGCAGAGGAGGGCGCCCAGGTGATCGAGCATTTGGCCTCGGCTGGGCACCCTCACGTCGTGGTCGCGACGCGTAGCTTCGAACGCGAACAGGCCGACTCGCGCGAAGCGACGATCGACAAGCTGCTGTCGAGCACGGCCGAGCCGCGAGCGTTGCGCCTGCGACCGGAGCTGCGCGTTCCGTACGTCGCTGCCGCGAGTGACATGGAAAAAACAATCACCGCGCTGTGGGCGCGCATCTTCGAGCTCGATCGCGTGGGCGTGAACGACGACTACTTCGAGCTCGGGGGTGATTCGCTGAACGGTCTGCAAGTGGTGACTCACGTGCGCCAAGCGTTTGGCGTCGAGCTCTCGTTGCACGATTTGTTCGCACAACCGACGCCGGCGGGTCTCGCGTTGCTGATTGAAGAGCGCATCGTGCAGAGCTTGGAAGTCGCCTGACTTCAGCGAACTATTCGCAGTCCAGAAGAATCCCGGGGAAACGATGACCAGCAATTCGCAAACGATGACAGATCTGCAACGGGCCGGGCTGGCCTTGAAGACGCTGCGTACCCGACTCTCCAAGTTGGAAGAGGCTGCGCACGAGCCGATCGCGATCGTGGGCCTCGGCTGTCGCTTTCCGGGCGGAGCGGCCGATCCCGAGGCACTCTGGTCGCTGCTCGAACGCGGTGCCGACGTCGTGACGGAGGTGCCCGCCTGGCGTTGGAACAGGGCTGCGCTGTTCGACCCAGAGCCGGGCAAACCGGGCAAATTGTACACGCTCGAAGCCGGCTGGCTCGAAGACGTCGATCGCTTCGACGCGGGCTTCTTCGGCATTGCGCCCAAAGAAGCCACCAGCATGGACCCTCAGCATCGCATCTTACTCGAGACCTGCTGGATGGCTCTCGAAGAGGCAGGCGAGGCCGTGGACCGCTCACGAGGCGCGCCAGTGGGCATGTTTCTCGGCATTACGTCCATGGATTACGCGCAGCAGACGATCCAAGCCGGACGTCCCGAACTGCTCAACGCATTTTATACCACCGGGGTTACATTCAACGGCTGCGCGGGGCGAGTCGCGTACACGTTTGGGTTCACCGGTCCGTGCATGGCCGTCGATACCGCCTGCTCGTCCTCGCTGGTCGCGTTGCACTTGGCGGTGAGCAGCTTGCGCAGGCGAGAGTGCGACATGGCGCTCGCCGCGGGCGTGAACGTCAACCTTTACCCCGGCAACACCGCCAGCATGTGCGAGGCGCGCCTGATCTCACCGAGCGGGCGTTGTCGAACCTTCGATGCTTCCGCGGACGGCATGGTGCGCGGCGAAGGCTGCGGCGTGGTCGTGCTCAAGCGTCTGTCGGACGCGTTGGCGGACGGCAATCACATTCACGCCCTGATCCGCGGCTCGGCCGTCAATCAGGATGGTGCGAGTAGCTCATTGGCGGCACCCAATGGGCGCGCTCAAGAAGCGGTAATCCGCGCGGCGCTCGCGGATGCGCGCGTGGAGCCCGGCGACATCGCTTACGTGGAGGCACACGGCTCGGCCACGCCGATCGGGGATCCGATCGAAGTGCGTGCGCTGGGCTCGGTATACGGGCGGGCGCGAAGCGCGGGCGAGCCATTGCTGATCGGCTCGGTGAAAACCAATTTGGGACACCTCGAATCAGCGGCCGGCGTGGCGGGTCTGTTCAAGGTCGTCTTGTCGCTGACGCACGCGCGCATTGCCCGTCAGCTGCACCTGGAGCGACCCAGTGACGAGGTCGATTGGGAACAGCTCGGTATCCGAGTTTGCGCCGAGGATCATGCTTGGCCACGCGCAGAACGAGCGCGCCGCGCCGCGGTCAGCGGCTTCGGGGTGAGTGGCACGAATGCGCACGTCATCCTCGAAGAAGCGCCGCCCGAGACAGAGTCCAAGCCGAGCCGGAGCGCGCATGCCCTGCTGCTCTCCGCAATGACCGCGAGTGGTCTGGAGGCGGCCACTCAGCGTCTGATCGCGCACCTGCAAGCACATCCGGAGCAAGACCTCGCAGACGTCGCTTACACACTGCAGGTCGGGCGGGCCTCGCTCCCATTCCGCCGTGCGCTAACCTGCCGCAGCCGGCAAGAAGCCAGCGATTGGCTCGCTTCGCTCGACGCGGGGCGGGTCACGACTCGTCAGGTGCCGCGTGGGCGGCAGCGACCGGTGGTGTTCATGTTTCCCGGTACTGGCGAGCAGTTCGTAGGGATGGCGCACGAGCTATACCTGACTGAAACGGTATTTCGCGCTGCGATCGCCGAGTGCGCCGAGCTGCTCTTGGAGCCGCTCGGTCAGGATCTGGCGGGCTTGCTTTACCCGGCGGTAGATCAAGCAGGTCCGGCGGACGCGGAACCGGTCCCATTTCGGGATCTCGTGCTCCGGGCGCCGGAAGCAGCGGGCCCACTCACGCGCACACTCTTTGCTCATGCCGCCGTGTTCGCGGTGGAGTACGCGCTCGGGCGACTATTTCTGTCTCTGGGCGTCAAGCCGCAGCTCTTGCTCGGGTACAGCACGGGTGAGTACGTCGCTGCGTGTCTAGCCGGCGTGATGAGCCTCGAAGATGCGCTCTCAGTGTTGACGCAGCGCGCGCGGCTGATCGAGCAATGCGCCGAGGGGGCCATGCTTTCGGTCATGGCCGGCGAAGAAAGTTTGCAACCGGTGCTGGGCGACGGAGTCTGGCTTGCCGCACTCAATGGCCCGGAGCTCAGCGTGCTCGCGGGCACCGTGGCGGGCATCGAGCGCGCCGCAAAGCAGCTCGAGGCTTGCGGGATTGCTTCTCAACGCGTGCCAGTTCAGCACGCATTTCATTGCCCGCTGATCGCCGGCATCGAGGGAGAGCTGCTGGCGGTCTTGCGCCGGGTCACCTTGAAGCGCCCCGAGATCCCAATCATCTCGAATGTCACGGGCCAGCGCCTCACCGACGCAGAGGCTTGCGATCCTGGCTATTGGTACCGTCACGCCGTGAGCCCGGTGCGCTTTGCGCAGGGCCTCGCCACCGTGTGGCAGCGGCCGGAGCGGATCTTGCTCGAGCTCGGGCCGGGTCAAAGCCTGTGCAGCTTTGCCTTGCAACAAGCAGAGGGCGAGACCGAACTCGCGCTCTCCTCCGTGCCCGGTCGCCACGAACGAACCTCAGCGGTGGCTTTTCTGCAATCGTGCTTGGCCAAGCTCTGGTTGCACGGTGCCGAGCTGGATTGGGCTGCCGCGTACGAGCCAGGCACGCGCCGCAAGTTGGCTTTGCCGCTCTATCCGTTCGAGCGCCAGCGCTATTGGATCGATACGGCCGAAGCGCAGCCTGCAGCTGCGGCTCTCACTGTACGCGAGGACGCCGACGAGAAGCAGCCGATCGATCGTTGGTACTTCGTCCCGGAATGGCGTAGCCGCGCGCTGCCGCTCGACCAGGCGCTCAGCGGGAAGACCGAGCACGGAAGCTGGCTGATCCTAGGTGACGAGAGCGCGCTGTGCGGGGCCCTATCTGCGGCATTGGCGCAGGCGGGGGTTCGCCAGGTTAGCGTGACCGCAGGGGCTTCGTTTCGTGTGCTCGAGGAGCAGCGGGTGGAGCTCGATCCGACTCAGCCCGAGCACTACCACCTGCTCGCGCACCACCTTGCCTCCCGCGGTATCGTGATCCGGCGCGTGGTCTTACTCTGGCCCGCGCAAACGCAGCCCGGTCCGGTCGGTGTGGAGCGGGCGCAAGGCGTGTTGGAACACGGTTTTCACAGCCTGCACGCGCTGCTGCAAGCACTTGGCGAAACCCCCGTCGAGGCCGGAATTTCGGTCTTGGCCGTCAGTTCGGGTAGTGAATGCGTGCTCGGCGATGACGTGAGCGCGCCGGAAGCGGTCGTGATCGATGGCCTACTGCGCGTGGCTCCTCAAGAGCTCACTGGCCTGCGCTGCGCGCGCCTGGATCTGCCGGCCGGCGCGGCGAGCTCGACCGCACCCGAGCGTTGGGTCAGCGCGATTATGCGGGAGCTCGCGCGAGATCTGCCTGAATCGCTCGTTGCCTACCGCGGATCGACGCGCTGGGTTCGTGAGCTCGTGCCGGTGCAGCTGGCGAGCGCCACGCCGAGCACGTTGCCGCTCCGGCGCGGGGGCGTGTACGTCGTGACTGGGGGCTTGGGCGGCATCGGCCGAACCGTGGCCCTGCACTTGGCCAAGCATTGGGCCGCCAAGCTCGTGCTGCTCGGTCGCACCCGCACGCCGGCGCGTGAGACTTGGGACGCCGTACTCGCGCGCGGTGAAGCTGATCCGGACTATGAGCGAGTGAGCGTACTCTGCTCGCTGCTCGAGCAGGGCGCGGACGTCTTGCCGCTCGCCGTAGACGTGAGCGATCGAGCCGCGCTGAGCGCCGCGCTCGCTGACGCTCGCTGCCACTTCGGCTCGTTGCACGGCATCTTCCATTGCGCGGGCGTGCCCGGCTCGGGCCTGATTTTGACCAAGCCACGCGAGGCATGTGACGCGGTCTTCGCGGCAAAGGTCACGGGCACGCTGCTTTTGGCAGAGGCGTGCGCCCAGGACGAGCTCGAGCTCGTCGTCTACTTCTCGTCCACGCTCGCCTTGCATGGGGCCATCGGTCAAGCGGACTACGCGGGCGCCAACGCCTTCCTCGACGCCTTCGCGCACTACCAGCGGAGCCTCGGCGTGCACGCCGTAGCCATCGATTGGGGCATGTGGCAGTTCGACGCTTGGCAGGACAAGCTGACCGCCGCGTTGCCGTCGGTTCGCGACTACCTGCGTGAACGCCGCGAGCGCCTCGGCATTGGCCTGGAAGAAGGCATGGATGCGCTCGATCGCAGCTTGAGCCTCGGTGCAGCGCAGGTCGTCGTCTCGTCCGTGCCGTTCGACCGCCTGCTGCGCGCGCACCAAGAGCTCGATCTGGCGGCGCTCGGGCAGCAGCTCGGCGCGGCCCTGCACCAGCGCCCAGCCAGCCTGATGAGCGAATATGTCGCGCCGCGCAACGACACGGAGCGCGTGCTCAGCCAGATTTGGAGCGACACGCTCGGCCTCGACCGCGTGGGCATGGTCGACAACTTTTTCGAGCTGGGTGGGCACTCGATCTTGGGAGCCAAGATCATGAGCGAGATCTCGCGGCGCTTCGCGCTCACTCTGCCGCTGCGCGAACTGTTCCGTTGCCCGACCGTGGAGCAGCTGGCCGCGGTGCTCGAGGAACACATTCTCGCTGATATCGAAGCCATGGCCGACAAAGAAACCTTGGGAGAAGTCGGATGAAGACGGAACAAGTAGCCAAACAAACCGTGGGTGTGATCGGCGCAGGAGTGATGGGCGTCGGTGTAGCTCAGAACCTCGCCGAGCTCGGCCAGGAGGTCGTGCTCGTGGACGTGAGCCCGAGCATTTTGCAGCAGGCGGAGGCACAAATTCGGCAGAACTTACGCTTTCGCGGCATGTTCGACCGGAGTGCGCGCGTCGACCCGGACGCGGTGATGTCTCACATCCAATTCACGCTCGCGTACGAAGAGCTCCGGCGCGTCGACTTCGTGGTCGAAAACGTGACCGAGAAGTGGGAAGTGAAGCGACCCGTATTCAAGACCCTGGACGAAGTGTGCCGCGCTGAAGTGATCTTCGCGGTGAACACGTCGTGCGTCTCGATCACCAAAGTGGGAGGCGTGACCAAGCGCCCGGCGCAGGTCATCGGCATGCACTTCATGAACCCGGTGCCGCAGAAAACTCTGGTCGAGATCATTCGCGGCTTTCACACCAGCGACGAGACGGTGGAACGCTCGAAGGCGTTCCTCCGCGGCATGGGTAAGGATTGCGTGGTCGTCAATGATCTGCCGGGCTTCGTCTCGAACCGCATCTTGATGCTGACGATCAACGAAGCTGCCTTCGTGGTTCAAGATCAGGTGGCGACCGCGGAAGACGTGGACACCATTTTCAAGGGCTGCCTCGAGCACAAGATGGGTCCGCTCGAGACCGCCGATCTGATCGGCCTCGACACCATTTTGCTGTCGCTCGAAGTGCTGTGTGAGAGCTACGGCGACCCAAAGTTCCGGCCCTGCCCACTGCTTCGCAAGATGGTCGACGCTGGTTTGCTCGGCCGCAAGAGCGGGCGTGGCTTTCATCTGTACGAAGTTTGACGATCGGTTCGCACGACCCGGAACCCTGCTCCAGGTCGTGTACGCAGTTATCCCCGAGTTACGGAGGGAGATTCAACCATGAGCACGAGTTCGGAATCGGTACAGGACATCAAGACGCGCACCAAAGACTTTCTGTTTCGCTTCGTGCGCAAACGAAACCTTGCTGATAGCGACGATTTTTTCGCGTCTGGCATGGTCAACTCTCTATTGGCGATGCAGCTCGTGCTGTTCGTGGAAAAGGAGTTCGGTATCAAGGTGCAGAGTGAAGATCTCGATTTGAAGAACTTCCGCACGGTCGAGGCCATTTCGGGCTTCGTCGAGAAGAAGCGCGCCCTAGGGTAACGTGATGCGCGAACTCAACCAGGCACAGGCCGCACGCTATCGCGAATATCGAGCGTTCGTGAACGAGCTGGTCACGCCACGCGCGGATCAGATGGACGCCGAGCAACGCACTCCCGAGGACATACTCGAGGCGCTGGCCAACTGCGGCTATTTGGGCGGCTGCATTCCGGCGGAATACGGCGGCAGCGCGAGCGATGCGCTGAGCTACGGTCTGTTGTGTCACGAGCTAGGGCGGGGGAGTGCGTCGCTCCTGAGTCTGCTCACCGTTCACGGCATGGTTTCGGCCTCGATCCTCAAATGGGGCAGCGACGAGCAGCGCGCGACGTACCTCCCGCGCCTCGCGCGCGGCGAGCTGATTGGCGCGTTTGCGGTATCCGAGCCCGAGGTCGGCAGTGACGCGCAGCTCGTCGGATTGCGCGCGGTCGAGCACGGCAACGCCTTTCTGCTTTCCGGCCGGAAGAAGTGGATTTCGTACGCGGAGCTCGCGGGATTGTTCTTGGTTTTGGCTCGTACGGAGGCAGGCCCGACTGCATTTCTGGTCGAGCGAAATCGGCCTGGGCTTTCCTGTACGCCGATCCGAGGCATGTTCGGATTTCGCGCGGCGATGCTGGGGGAGCTAAAATTCGATGCTTGCCGCGTACAAAGCTCGAGCATGCTCGGCCGTCCGGGGCTGGGTTTTTCCTACGTCGGCTCGTCGGCGCTCGATCTCGGCCGCTTCTGCATTGCCTGGGGCGCAGTCGGGCTCGCTCAGGAATGCCTGGATCTGAGTCTTTCTTATAGCAGCCGGCGTAAGCAAGGGGGCAGCGAACTCGCGAACCACCAACTGATTCAGCGTCTGGTGGCGGACATGATGACCGATGTGCGCGCAGCGCGAGCCCTGTGCCTACGCGCGGCCGAGCTGCGCGAAGAGCGCGACCCCGACAGCATCTTGGAGACGTCGATTGCCAAATATTTCTCGTCCAAGATCGCAACTCGAGTCGCGAACGACGCCGTGCAGATCCATGGCGCCAACGGCGTCGGTCCCGAGTTTGCGACACAGCGGCACTTCCGGGACGCGCGCATCCTCGAAATCATCGAGGGTAGCAATGAAATCCAGCAAACCGTGATCGCCAAAGCTGGCTACCAGAGCCTGCACTTTCGGGAGGAGTCGACATGAGCCAAACGATGCAGCCCGCCGGCTCCGCCGCGCCCGGTGCGCGCCCGGAGCGAGCGCGCGCGAAAGAAATCAAGTGCGTCGTCTGGGATTTGGACGAGACGCTCTGGTACGGCGTCTTGCTGGAGCAATCGGAGGTGGTCTTACGCGAGGGCGTGCGCGAAGTGATCGAGACTTTGGACGCGCGCGGCATCCTGCAGTCGGTGGCGAGTCGCAATGACCACCGGCACGCCATGAGCCGCCTGGAGGCTTTTGGCCTGGCTGGGTATTTCCTCTATCCACAGATCAATTGGGGCCCCAAATCCGCAAGCATTCGCGCCATCGCCGAGAGCATCAACATCGGCCTCGATACGCTCGCGTTCGTCGATGATCAGGCGTTCGAACGCGACGAAGTGCGATTCGCCGCTCCGGAAGTGCTGTGCATCGACGCGGCGCGCGTGCTCGAAATCCCGAAGCTACCGGAAATGAACCCGCGCTTCATCACCGAGGATTCGCGCCGCCGCCGCGACATGTATCTCGCGGACATCGGCCGAAAACAGCTGGAGGAGTCATTCGACGGGCCGCAGGAGGATTTTCTGGCCTCGCTCGAGATGGCCTTTTCGATCCGCGCGGCGGAAGAAGAAGACTTGAAGCGAGTCGAGGAGCTCACGATTCGCACGAATCAACTCAACACCACGGGCTACTCCTATTCCTATGAAGAGCTGGAACAGCTGCGCCGCTCGCCCGATCACCTCTTGCTCGTCGCGGGTCTGGACGACAAATACGGAACATACGGAAAAATCGGCGTGGCGCTGGTCGAGAAGAAGCCCGACGCTTGGAATCTGCGCTTGCTGCTCATGTCCTGTCGCGTGCTGTCACGCGGCGTCGGCAGTCTGCTCATCAACCATATCCGCGAACTCGCCGTCAGCTCTGGCGTGCGGCTCGAGGCAGAGATGGTCATTACCGACCGCAATCGCATGATGCACATGACTTACCGCTTCTTGGGCTTCACTGAGATCGCCGCGAATGGCGCGCACCTGGTTCTCCAAGCACCCGCCGGGCCCCCGCCAAAAGCGCCGGCCTACGTTCGGGTTCTGGTCGGCTGAGCCGCAGCCTCAGGTGTGAAAGGAACGATTCGATGGAACAGGACAGGCGCCTTCTGCTCGAACAAAAAATTGCGCGGCTCTCGCCGGAGAAGCAGAAGCTGCTTCGCTCGCGCCTAGCCGGGGCCGTCAGCCACGCCTACAGCGATGAGCTCACCCCGGCCGCGCGGGATGGTCAGCCATTTCCGCTGTCCCAGACCCAGCAGGGCTTTTGGTTCATGGAACGGATGGAGCCTGGGCTTTTCAACGTCCCATCCGTGATCCGCGTCAACGGCAAGCTCGATTTGGCCTTGCTCCGGCGCGTTCTTCAGTCGCTGATCGAGCGACACGAAGCCTTGCGCAGCCGCGTCGTGTCCGGCGACGGCGAACCTTTGGTTCAGGTCGACGCGGAGGCAAGTTTGGCCGTGCGTGAGCTCGATCTCTCGGCGCTCCCGGATGACGAGCGGGAGCTCCGCGTGCGCCAGATTGCGAAAGAGGAGGTGAGTGCGCCCTTCAATCTGGCCAAAGCGCCGCTCTTACGGCTGCTCGTCGTGCACGAAAAGCCGGACCAGCTCGTGCTTTGCTTCACCTTTCATCATTTCGTGTGTGACGGCTGGTCGATCGACCTGTTCGTCAAAGAAGCCATCGTGGTTTACAAGGCGTACGCCGAAAACCAGGGGTTCCCGCTAGCACCGCTCGAGTGGCGTTTTGCGGACTACGTTGCCTGGCAGCGGCGCTACCTGACCGCCGAGCGCTTGGAAAAGCAGCTCGGGTTCTGGCGCGAGGCGCTTCGCGGAGCGCCCAAGCTCTTGGAACTTCCGCTCGATCGCCCGCGCCCCGCAGTCCAAACCCACGCCGGCGGGGTCGCCGTAGTCGTGCTCGGCCGAGAAGACGTGCAGCGCATCGCGGCATTCAGCGCAAGCGCAGGCCTCACCGCGTTCATGACTTATATCGGGACCTTTGGCTTATTGCTCGCACGCCATGCCGGTCAGCCCGAAGCGGTGATCGGCACACCGGTGTTTAACCGCTCGCGCAAGGAGTTCGAGCAGTTGATGGGGCTATTCATCAACACCGTGGTCGTCCGTTGCGATTTGGCAGAAAATCCGACAATCCGCGAGTACCTGAGTCAGCGCATCAGTAAGCGGGTGCTGGACGCATTCACCAACCAAGACGTGCCATTCCACCGCTTGGTGCGCGACATCAGCCCGGATCGCGCGGCGACGCACGCGCCGGTTTTCCAGGTGCTCTTTTCCTACCAGAGCTACGGCACCGACAGCAAAGTGCATCTGGACGGCTTGCGCTTCCGCGCGCTCGAGGGCGTGGATGCGAAGTCCACCTACGACATGATCTTCGAGCTGCGTGCCCGCGATGACGGCGCGCTGGTCGTGGTCGCGGAATTTGCGAGCGAGCTGTTCGATCGCGCCACGATCATCCGGCTCCTGAACCAATACGCGCTCTTGCTCCGCACGGTGGTGGAGTCACCCGAGACTCGCGTGCTAGATGTGCCCCTGCTCGGCGCGGCGGAACGTCGCTTGCTGCTGTCCGATTGGAACCGCACGGGCGCTGCTTTTCCCGATTCCAGCACGTACCAGAACCTATTCGTCGAGTGCGCCCGTGAGCGGGCGGCGTCTCGCGCCGTGTTCGAAGGGCGCGTCTCGCTCAGCTACGCCGAGCTCGATCGGCGTGCAGCGGCGCTCGCCGTCGGCTTACGACGCGCGGGGGTCGAGCCGAACACCCTGGTCGCTCTGGTTCAAGAGCGCGGCATTCCGCTCTTGATCTCGATCTTGGCGGTGTTCAAGCTGGGCGCCGCGTACGTTCCCATCGAGCCTGCCTACCCGAGCAATCGCATCGCGCAGATCGTGACTCGCTCGGAGGCCGTCGCGTTGCTGGCCTCGTCCGCGTTCGAATCGAAAGCGCGCGGACTCGCGGCCAGCGGCGGACTCGGCGCTTCCACTCGCGTGCTGTACTACGAGTCGTTGACGGACTCGCTGGCCGGCTCTGACGTCGCTGAGCGAGACGCCGTTTGGAGCGGCAGCGCGCGCGATCTCGCCTATTGCATCTTCACCTCCGGCTCCACTGGTGTGCCGAAGGGCGCGATGATCGAGCACCGCGGCATGATCAATCACATGTACGCGAAGATCCGCGATCTCGGCCTGGGCGCGAGTGACGTCGTGGCCGGCACGGCCTCGCCGTGCTTCGACATTTCGGTTTGGCAATACCTATCCGTGCTCCTGGTCGGCGGCTCGGTCGCGTTTTTCGACGAAGACACGACGCACTCCGGCGAGCGCTTCATCGCGCGCTTGGTGGAGGATGGCGTGACGATCGCCGAAATCGTGCCCTCTTTCTTCCGCGTGGTGCTCGAAGAGCTGGAGCGCCTGGGGGACCGCAGGCCGAGCCTGCAGCGCTTGCGTTTTCTCATGCTCACCGGCGAGGCGTTGCCGCGGCCGCTCTGCAACCGCTGGCTCCGGCTCTATCCAACCATTCCACTGGTCAACGCCTACGGTCCTACCGAGTGCTCCGATGACGTGACGCACCACTTCATCACCGAGATCTCGCCCGACAGCGAGTCGGTGCCCGTGGGGCGGCCGATCGCCAACACCGAAATCTACATCGTGGATCAGCAGATGTCGCCGGTACCCATCGGCGTGCGCGGTGAAATTCTGGTCGGCGGCGCAGGTGTGGGGCGGGGCTACCTCAACGACCCGCAGCGCACCGCGGAAGTGTTTCTGGATGATCCATTCATCCCCGGTCCCGGGCGGCGCATCTACCGCACGCGTGACTTGGGGCGCTTTCGCGCGGACGGCTCGATCGAATTTTTGGGGCGCATCGACCACCAGGTCAAGGTGCGCGGTTTCCGCATCGAATTGGGCGAGATCGAGACCGTGCTCTCCAAGCACCCGAGCGTGCAAGAAGTGGCCGTGATCGCCAGCGAAGAGCCGAACGGCGATCGCCGGCTGGTTGCGTACCTCGTGCCCAAGGGCGCGCTCACCGTCGCGGAGCTGCGTCAATTCTTGCAGCAGAAGCTGCCGGACTACATGGTGCCGTCGGTCTTCATCCAGCTCGCGGCGCTGCCGCTCACGGACAACGGCAAGCTGGATCGCGCTCGGCTGCCGCCCGCAGACGCAGCGCCCGAGCCAGAGTCCGGGTTCGTCGCACCTCGCAACGCGGTCGAAGAGGTGCTGGTGAAAATTTGGAGCGAGGCACTGGCGCGAGAACAGCTCAGCGTCCATGACGAGTTTTTCAGCCTGGGCGGGCACTCGCTGATCGCGGTCGAATTGATCAACCGCGTGCAGAAGGCTTTTCAAATCCAGCTTTCGATTCGCGACTTGTTCGGCGCGACCACCGTGGCAAAGCTGGCTGAGGTCGTAGAAGGCGCGCTGCGCGAGGGTGCGTTCAGCGTCATCGACGCAAAGAGCTCGGCGCTCGACGGTCAGCTGCCGCCCGAGATCGATCCCAAGGGCAAACGAGCAGAGCTTGGCGCGCCGCCGAAGCGCGTGCTGCTCACCGGCGCCACCGGTTTCCTCGGCTCTTACCTATTGGCGGAGCTCCTCCAGCAAACTCGAGCGGAGGTGTACTGCCTGGTGCGGCAAGCCGAACGGGAAGATGACGCCAAAAAGCGCATCCGCCGCTCGCTCGAGAAAAACTCGCTCTGGCACGACAGCTTCCACTCACGCATCGTCCCCGTGCTCGGCGATTTGGAATTGCCGCGGCTCGGCCTGAGTGATCGCCAATTCGAGGCACTTTCTGCGAAAATCGACGCCATTTACCACAACGGCGCGTGGATCAATTTGCTCTATCCGTACGCCGCACTCAAAGCGGCCAACGTCTCCGGCACGGAAGAGGTGCTCCGACTAGCGGTGGAACGGAAGGTGAAGCCAGTGCACTACGTCTCCACGCTGTCCGTGTTTTCAGCGGCCGGCAGGAGCTCCGATCTGGTGTTCGAGGACGAGCGCCTCGATGAAATGGTGGGGCTTCACGGTGGCTACGCGCAGAGCAAATGGTTCGCCGAACGGTTGCTGATGACGGCGCGGGAGCGCGGCGTTCCGGTCGCGATTTATCGCCCTCACCGCATTACCGGTCACAGCCAAACCGGCGCCTGGAATCACGACGATCTCGCGTGCCGCATCGTGCAAGCCTGCGTGCAGATTGGTAGTGTGCCCGAACACGACGGTTCCGTGCTGCTGACGCCCGTCGACTACGTGAGCCGAGCGATCGTGCACCTTTCGCAGCAGCCGGCCTCGCTCGGTAAGGCGTTTCATCTAGTCAATCCAGATTCCGCGCCCGTCACTCAGGTGGTCGACTGGATCAGTAACGTCGGCTATCCGCTGGAGAGCGTCCCGCGCGCCGAGTGGCAGACCCGAATTTTCGAGGAGGCGCGCAAGTCGCCGCAAAGCGGGCTCTACCCGCTCGGCTATTTGGTGGCCAACCGCGCGCACGAGGCAGTCCCCGGCGCGGAGCGGCCGACGCCAAAGCGGCGTTTGCGCTTCGACGCCAGCAACACGCGTGCGGGGCTCGCCGGCAGCAGCATCGCCTGCCCGCCGATGGATCGGCGCTTGATCGACAGCATGTTCACCTACCTGGCAAAGAGCGGCATTCTGGGGCGCTCACGTCCGCGGGCAGCTCCGATTGCCAGCGCAGGCGGCGCTCGATGATCGCAGAGCTCGTCCGTCGCGCTCGGCTCACGCTGCTCTCGGCCGTGGCACTCGGCTTGCTCGCGGGGGTGGCTGGGGCGGGGCTGATCGCGGTGATCGGCCGCGTGGAACGCGACGGCGCTGCGGCTTTCGGCGGACGCGCGCTGCTCGTGTTCAGTACAGCGCTCGCTGTGCGGCTCGCGGCTGCTTTCTGCTCCCGCTTTTTACTCATTCGAACGGGGCAGGATTTCGTGCTTCAACTCAGGGCCTCGCTCACGCGGCGCGTGCTCGCGGCCTCGCTGCTCTCGGTCGAGCGGGTGGGCGCGGCTCGCATTACCGCGGCGCTCAGCTCGGACGTGACGGCAATTGCCGGCTTTTTTGCCGCCATTCCCAGCGTCTGTGTCAACGCCGCGGTGGTGATCGGCAGTCTGGTGTTCATCGCGTTCCTGTCCGGACCGCTTTTGCTGCTCACCGTGTTGGTGATCGGCCTCGGTGTCGCCGTGTATCGCCCGCTCAGCCACTATGGCACGCGCCGTTTTGCCCGTGCGCGGCGCACCGAAAACGCGCTCTTCGCATACTTTGCCGAGCTCACCCGCGGCTTCAAAGAGTTGAAGATGGACGGCGTGAAGCGTGAGCAGGCGTTCGAGCCCCTGCTCGGCCGCAGCACTGCGGAATATCGCAGCGAGAACGTGGCCGCCCTGAACGCTTATGCATTGGTCGACGCGTGGAGCGGCTTCGTGTTTTTCCTTGCGCTCGGCGCCGCGATCTTCCCGCCGATCGGTGTACTTCACTCGAGCCCTGCTCGAGTCGGCGCCTATGTCCTGGCGATGATGTTTTTGGTCGGACCGCTGCACTCCGTGGTCGGCATGTTACCGGTCGCCAGCAGCGCGGTCGTCGCGGCGCGCGCGCTCGAAGCGCTTTCCAAGGAGCTCTCGCCGCGGGCGCCGCTCAGTTTGCGCGAGCGGACTCCACCGTTGATCGAAAAGGGTTGGCGCAGGCTGTGCTTGGAAAATGTCGAGTTCTCGTACGAGGGCGAGGAGGGCTTCGGCGTCGGCCCGGTTTCCTTCAGCCTGCAGCCCGGTGAAATCGTGTTCATCACCGGCGGCAACGGCAGCGGAAAATCCACCTTCTTGAGGCTCTTGGCCGGGCTGTACTCACCGCATAGCGGCCGCATTCAGGTCGACGGCGTGCCCGTCGGAGCGAGCAGCGAGCAGAGCTACCGCGATTCCTTTTCGGCAATATTTTCCGACTTCTGTCTGTTCCCACAGCTCCCCGTCGCGCATGATTCCGCGCTCGAGCAGCGCGCGCAGGCGTACTTGAAGCAACTGCGACTCGATCGTCTCGTGCACGTGGAAGATGGCCGGTTCTCGCGCGTGGATCTGTCGACTGGCCAGCGCAAGCGCCTCGCCATGGTCGCCGCGCTGCTGGAAGAGCGTCCGCTGGTCTTGCTCGATGAGTGGGCGGCCGAGCAAGACGCCGAGACTCGCGCTTATTTCTATGAGTCCTTGCTGCCGTCACTGCGAGAGCGTGGCGTCACGGTAGTTGCGGTCACGCACGACGACCGCTTCTTCGACTGCGCAGATCGCGTGCTGCGCTTCGAATACGGGGCGGCACGCGAAGAGCCACGCCGAGCGGTCGCGCTGCCGAACAGCGCTAATTTTTCCGCAGCCGTGCTTCGCTCAAGCAGCTGAGCACGCTTACGAAAATAGGGGAGAAGAGGTGAGTCACATGCTCGCAAAAGCGATACCAGGGCCAGTGGGGCATTCGGATCTGCTGGACACCATCGGCGACACTCCGCTCGTGCCGCTCCGACGCTTGTTCGCGGACTATCCGATTAGCGTCCACGCCAAGCTCGAAACCTTCAATCCCGGCGGGAGCATCAAGGACCGAGCCGCCTTGTCCATGCTGCGAGGAGCGATGAGTCGGGGCTTGATCCGGGAAAGCACGGTGCTCATCGAGTCTTCGTCCGGAAACTTGGGTATCGGTCTGGCCCAGCTCTGCCGATATTTCGGCTTGCGCTTCATTTGCGTGGTCGACCCCAAAACCACGCCGCAAAATATTCAGATCATCAGCGCCTGGGGCGCCGAGATCGAGATGGTCGATGCGCCGGACCCTGCTAC
>Ga0068855_100000717_pt1 | contig 40708 bp, 33 predicted proteins | sample KBSCornC52_FD_66592 | JGI IMG/M metagenome (GOLD analysis project Ga0068855, IMG submission 66592) | Corn rhizosphere microbial communities from Kellogg Biological Station, Michigan, USA - KBS Corn C5-2 | ecosystem: Host-associated > Plants > Roots > Rhizosphere > Soil ...
TAATATGGATCATTTCCCCAAAGAAATTCGATGCTTAGTCGGGGAATATAATGATTTTAAATGGAGTCATAAGCCAGAAAATCAAAATCTTACTCCAAGAGCTAAATTAGAGCGAGTGTTATACTGCGCAATGGATTTTGCAGAAAACAATAGTCATATTCTTGCCGGTAAAGTGTGTGAGCGCATTACAGACCACTTATGTGTAGATGAAACTAAGCTTGCTCAGTCAAATCAAGCTGTATTGGATAAGGCTGCTAATGATGTTGCTGATAAAGCTAATGCAAACAATGATTTAGGAAATGCTTTTAATACTATAACTTTTTAAATAGATATTAAATTTTTCACAAAAAATTTATACGGAACCCAGGAACAAAGGGATGCAGGCTCATTTTGCACTGTCGACTGACCTCATATTTACATGTCCTGCGTAAGGTAAGTAATAAATATAAATATGTACTCTATAACAAAACACGGGTTAAAAAATATTTAAATTGCTCACTTTAACATCTGACAGTTTATCGGGTACCCACGTTGGATTTTTATCTTTATCAATAACTGCAGCGCGAATACCTTCATAAAAATCAGGTTGCGTAAGAAAAAATAATGCCAGTTTGTGTTCCCTTTCCATACAGGTATCAAAATCGGCATTTCGCGCCATTCTTAGAATATGTAACGTCAGTTTTAATCCAGTGGGTGATCGTTGGGTGAGTTCGTTATATGTTTTCATGGCGAACGGCGAATTATTTTTTAATAATGCTTCCAAGATATCTTCCATAGCATTGTATCGAAAGCAATCGTTAATTAACTCTCTATGTTGGAATAATACATTTTCTTTAGGTGCTTCCCCGATAATTTGATCAATTAGTCCAATTGATAATGCCTCCGTTGCATTTAATCTTGTGCTTGTTAAGGCGATGTAGGTTCCAAGTTCACCTTCGGTGCGAGATAAAAAATAGGTTGCGCCGGCATCGGTAAAATATCCAATACTGGTTTCTGGCATGGCTAAAACAAGATTATTGAGAGCGATTCTTAGCGATCCATGAATGGATAATCCCAATCCACCTCCCATACTGATGCCATTTAAAATGGCAATATAAGGCTTTGAATAATGTTTGACTTTAGCATTTAGTTTATATTCTTCATCAAAAAATTCTTTGATAATGTTTTTTAAAGGAGCAATATTTTTATGATGGGCAAGATATATGTTATATAATTCTTTTAAGTCACCGCCTGCACAAAAAGCTTTAATCGAACTGCTCAGTATCGTCACCATTTTTACACGCGGGTCTTTTTCCCATTCAGTCAGTTGGCATGATAATGTTTTTATCATGGAAAGATTCAGTGCATTGAGTGCAGAAGGGCGGTTAAGGGTGATGAGCCCCGTATGATTTTTAATTTCAAAAAAAATTTGGTCAAGCGCTTGCATATTCATTCCTTGCATGATAGTCTGCGGATAAGTTGTTAAAACGAAACCATGATTGAACAAATAGGTCTTCCAATCGAAACTCCACATAAAATCTATCACAGGTAATCTATCATATTCTCATTAAGGGAAACATTATTTATGCCAATGAATCTTACAGAACTTAAACAAACTCCTCCATCAGAGCTAGTCAAAATTGCTCAGGAATTGGGGCTTGAATATGCGCGTCTTCATAAAAAAGATGTCGTTTTCAAAATATTAAGCGCATACGCGAAAAAAGGCGAAGAAATCTCTGGCGATGGTGTTCTTGAAATTTTACCCGATGGGTTTGGATTTTTACGATCAGCATCAGAATCTTACTTGGCAGGCCCCGATGATATTTACGTTTCACCTAGCCAAATTCGTCGATTCAATTTGCATACAGGCGATGTTATCTTTGGAAAAATTCGTCCTCCTAAAGAAGGCGAACGATATTTCGCGCTTTTAAAAGTGGATGAAATTAATTTAGATATTCCTGAAATTGCTAAAACAAAAGTTCCTTTTGAAAATTTAACACCTTTATTTCCTAATACCCATTTAAAATTAGAGCGTGGCACGGGCAGCTCTGAAGATATTACACCAAGGGTGATTGATTTAGTCGCACCCATTGGTAAAGGTCAGCGAAGCTTAATTGTTTCACCTCCAAAAGCGGGTAAAACAATGATGTTGCAAAGTATTGCAAAATCTATCACTGAAAATCACCCTGAATGTTATCTCATCGTATTGCTTATTGATGAACGTCCTGAAGAAGTCACAGATATGATTCGCTCTGTAAGAGGAGAAGTTATTGCAAGTACGTTTGATGAGCCTGCTACACGTCATGTGCAAGTGGCTGAAATGGTTATTGAAAAAGCAAAGCGATTAGCAGAACATAAGCGTGATGTGGTTATTTTATTGGATTCTATTACACGTCTTGCGCGGGCATACAACACTGTTATTCCATCTTCTGGAAAAGTATTAACCGGTGGTGTGGATGCCAATGCATTACAACGGCCTAAGCGCTTTTTTGGTGCTGCGCGTAATATTGAAGAAGGCGGCAGTTTAACCATTATTGCAACTGCATTAGTGGATACGGGTTCCAAGATGGATGATGTCATTTATGAAGAATTCAAAGGAACAGGCAATAACGAAATTCATTTGGATAGAAGAATAGCTGAAAAACGAGTATACCCTGCTATCAATATTAATCGTTCAGGTACACGCCGCGAAGAGTTGTTAGTTGATCAAGAAGCATTAAATAAAGTTTGGGTGTTGAGAAAAATATTACATCCTATGGATGAATTGGCTGCGATGGAATTCTTGTACGAACGATTAAAACAGGCTAAAACCAATCAAGAATTTTTTGATATTATGAAACGAGGATAATATTATTTTTGAATTCCAAATAAAAAATTATCGTGAATTATCAAACGATATTTTCCAAGTGTTTTTACATAATAATTCACGATTTCACTATCAAGCGGGGCAATATATTGAATTTTGTTTACCTGATGAACAGCAAAGACCATACTCTATTGCCAATGCTCCCAGTGAATTTTTAGAATTTCATATTAAACATGAAAAAGGAAATATTTATTCAGAAAAATTGGTGGATTACATTCGACAAAATAAAACCATCCAATTAACAGGGCCTTTTGGGACATTGCAATATCACACGGAACCCAAATTACCTTTGATTTTTGTTGCCACAGGAACAGGGCTTGCGCCTTGTAAAGCAATTATAGAAAAGGCATTACAAGACGATCAGCATGCAAGAATTGAGCTTTATTGGGGTGCAAGTCAAAAGAGTGATTTATATTATCATGAAGAATTAATTCAGCTTACTCATCAAGCACGTGATTTTAATTATTATCCTGTGTTGGAATCCCGAGTTTACCATGCGGTTTTAACGCGGCATCAAGATTTGTCTTCTTTTCATCTCTATTTAAGCGGGCATCAGGAAATGGTGTTTACTGCACAAAAGCTGTTCAAATATCCAAAATATTTTTACTCTGACTGGCTGGATTATTTCCCAAAAATTAAGTAAATCTTAATGGAATATAATTAAAATAGGCTATTCACATTCACTATTAAAATGAAATAGAATGATACATCTATCAATTTTAATGAATTTGTGTACAAATACTAAAATTTTGTTAATTTCTATTGATTTGTTAGAATTTGATTGGGTATTTAGCAAATGGGGTATGAACATGCGTAACATAGGGATGAAATTAGGATTAATTTCTATTGTGTTTCTTTTACTAAACGGATGTTATTCTTATCCTACAACACGTTACGTCTATCAAGGTGAATACTACCCTGATAATAACTACTATTATCCTAACGGATATATTCCACCTCAGCCCCCAGTGTATTGTTGGACGCTTTCAGGGTTTTATTGTAAATAGCGTATCTTGCGCATCAAAATTAAGAAAGCATGAAAAAGAAGCGCTTCTTATAATTTTTTAAACAATAAATCTGATATCACATGAGAGAGCTTTTTCCCGCGTCTTTCAAATTTAGTTTCTGGCCGCGAGTAAGAATGCAGCAATTCATTTGATGATTGAAAACATACATTTAACTCTGAAAATACTTTTTTAATTTCATCAGAATAATCTTGCCAATCTGTTGCGATGTGAATTATTCCGTTTTGTTTTAATTTTTGATGGCACAATAAAAGGAAGTCTTTTTGAATCAGCCGTCTTTTGTGATGACGTTTTTTTGGCCAAGGGTCTGGGAAATATATTTGGATTTTATCAAGCGAATGATCTTTTATATGTGTTTGTAAAACTTCTCTGGCATCATGATCAAAAATTTTTATATTGGAAATATTTTCTTTTTGACATTTGGCTATTAAGCATCCAATGCCAGGTTTGTGTACTTCAACTCCGATATAAAAATGGTCAGGATGATTTTTAACGTCAAGAAATAAGGATTCCCCCATGCCAAATCCAATTTCCAGAATGATAGGCGAAGAGATTTTATCTAAATTATCATCATTTTTAAATTCGATTCCATAATTTTTCCAGCCTGTTTTAATGGCGAGAAGTTGAGCCTTTGTCATTCGGCCTTGTCTTAAAACCGTGCTTTTGATGGATGGGTGATTTTTAATTTTTGATGCGCTATCATGGGATTCTTTATTTTGCGGGTGTAGTTCAATGGTAGAATAGGAGCTTCCCAAGCTCTTGGCGTGGGTTCGATTCCCATCACCCGCTCCAATTCCAGTATGTTCGTCGTGTTTTTTACTCAAGGCTACTCTCTTAACGTTTTAGCAATAATTACGTATTCAACTACAGCCTAACTGCTTAAAATATTTTTCACAAAAAATACTGGGTTTATGTGGAATATAACTTGGAATGTCCCAATAGGTATTGTTGATGTAATTTAAAACAGTATTTCTGTAATTGATGTAATTAAAATCTTGACCCAACACATAATAGAATGTTGCGCCATATAGGTTAAAATGGTTCACGCGAGCAGTTGAAAAATAGGGAATATATTCGGCGGGTCTTGGCGGCCGCGAATAAAAAATCAAAAAGTTTTTATGGTTGTAATCATTAAAGTCAGTGATTAAGTCATCTTCTCGCCCATGCTCATCCCCTTTTCCAAAAGTAGGTGCATAAGCGTTGGTGTCATAAAAAATCATGTCCGCTTGAACGTAATCTTGGCTCGAGAATACGTAATTGGCGTTATATTGATGCAAAAGGGTATTGATTTTGTTATGTTCAAAAAAATAAACTAATTTTGTATAGAATTTTTGATTAATATCAAATTTTTGAAATGTTTGCATGGGCAAAATTAGTAAAAGAGTAATCAATATTAAATGTAATCCTGTAAAGCAAAGTATAAAAGCCATGCTTTTTTTAAGTTCATTAACGTTTAATTGACTGCCTGCCCATAAATATATAAATGTAATAAAAGATAAAGGCCAATGTAGGCCAATTTCTTTTACTGAGCTTAATACAAGAAAAAACAATAGCGGTATAGTTATAAATATATTTAAAGCATCGTTTTTTAATAGTAATTTAATATGCTTGCAGCCATAATAAAATAGAGGGGGAGTGATAATGTAAATCAAAGTAAGAAGATAAGCAACAATGGTACATAGGCTAAAATGAGCTTCCACGTTTCGGTTGTATACATTGAATAAAATATTTGCCCATCCGTGTGAATAATTCCACCATAGATTTTCTAATCCAAAGGGTAAAACACCTAAAAATAATATAAATAACCCGCATATTCTTGAGCGGTTAGGTGAAATAATGACAAGATAAATAAAGTATCCCAACGCGAGCAAAACAGCGAAATATTTTGCAAAAAAAGCAAGGCCTAAAAACACACCTCCCATCCAAAACCATCCTAGGTGATCATTTTTTTTAAGTGCTTGCAAAACACAGATTCCAGACAGAAATGAAAAAAGAATCACAGGAGCATCTGTTGTAATGAGCACTCCACATAATGCTAATGGTGAAATTAAAAACAGGATACTGGAAAATGCTGCTTTTTGTTTGTCATTGGATTTTAAAAAAAGATATATTCCAAGGCCAATAATTGTTGTAGTGAGAATCATAGGCATTCTCAATACAATGGGGTTTTTGCTTAATAATAAAAATGGATACAACAGCCAACCAATTAAAGGGGGGTGATCGTACCCGCCCAGCTGAGGAAAGATTCCCCAAATAGCATAATAGGCTTCATCTCCTGTGACGGGGATAAAATGAGCGAGCATGATTTTTATGGCAAAAGTGACGAGCAATGTCCAAAAAACATATTTGGAAGCATTTTCGGTATTAATCATGATTTCTCTTGCCCTGTTAGTTACCCTATCGAGCGTAGAAATGTAGCGTAATTCGCCTAAAAATTCAATGATTTTTAATATTTTGCTTGCTTATCTTACGCAATGTTGTTAGGCATGAATGTCTTTGAAGGTTTTGCTCATAATTGTATAGTGACCTCGCTTGATGTAGAGGAGTGTTAAATGAGGGTTAAGAGAATAAGAGACTCAACTTCCTATGATTGTAAAACACATCCCTATATTTTACAGGCTTCGCTTTGCATTCAACACTCCTAATCTTTGCGTGCATTTAATTTTGATGCATAGGGTGAGTTATTTATTGAAGGTTTATTAGGTATATTTAACTGTCATATTCAAGTAAAATCGAATTTTATTATTTTGAACGACAAATTTATGACAGACTATAAATATTCTTTGAATTTACCTGAAACGAACTTCCCCATGAAGGCGAATCTTACCCAAAAAGAGCCTCAAATGTGTAAACAGTGGGAGGAAAATAAACTTTACGAGGCGATTAGAAAATCACATCAACACAAGCCCGAATTTATTTTGCATGATGGGCCTATTTATGCAAATGGTCATCTTCATATCGGTCATGCAGTCAATAGAATTTTAAAAGATATTGTGGTGAAATCAAAAAATTTAGATGGATTTAATGCTCCATTTGTACCAGGATGGGATTGTCATGGGTTACCGATAGAATTAAATGTTGAAAAGAAATTTGGTAAAGCGGGTGAAAAATTAAATCCAAAAGAATTCAGAGCTAAATGCCGCGAATATGCGAGTCAACAAGTCGATATTCAGCGCGACGCATTTAAAAGAATGGGTGTGTTGGGAGATTGGGAGCACCCTTATTTAACCATGGATTATTCATTTGAAGCGGATATTGTTCGCGCCTTATCCATTATCGCGCAGAATAACCACCTCCAACAAGGTTTTAAACCTGTTCATTGGTGTACTGAGTGCCGCTCGGCGTTGGCTGAAGCTGAGGTGGAATATCAAGATAAAACTTCTCCTGCAATAGATGTTAAATTTCTCGTCGTTAGTCCAAATGATTTTCCAGGTATGGGAGAATTATTTTTACCTATTTGGACAACTACACCTTGGACTCTTCCTGCAAATGAAGCCGTTGCATTGAATGAAGAACATCGATATGTCATAGTGCAAAGCGAGCAACCTAAAATGCGTTTAATTCTTGTAAAAGAATTAGTCGATTCAGTTCTGGAAAGATATAAACTATCAAAAGAAAATACGCAAATATTAGAGGAGTATCCTGCACAGGCATTTAAAGATTTATTGTTACAACACCCTCTTTATTTAGAAAAAACTGTGCCGGTAGTATATGGAGAACATGTATCTTTGGAGGCTGGTACAGGCGCCGTACATACTGCACCATCACATGGATTGGAAGATTATATTGTCGGGCAGCAATATCATTTACCCGTCAATAATCCGGTGGATGAAAGAGGTTGTTTTAAATCGGACACAAAACTTTTTGCAGGAGAATTCGTTTTTAAAGCAAATGATCATGTTATACAAATGCTTAAAGACAATGACTGCTTATTAGCAGAAGAAAAATTAAATCACAGTTATCCTCATTGTTGGCGGCACAAAACACCTATTATTTTTCGTGCAACACCTCAGTGGTTTATAAGTATGGACAAAAATCATTTGAGAAAAAATGCACTGAAAGCCATTCATGAAACAACTTGGATGCCTGATTGGGGACAATCCCGCATTGAATCAATGATTAAAAATCGACCTGATTGGTGTGTTTCAAGACAGCGTCAATGGTGTACACCCATGGGATTGATTGTGGATAAAGAAACAAAATCATTACATCCAAATATGTTGGAATTGACGAAAATAATCGTACAAAAAATTGAAAAAAATGGCATTGATGCTTGGTATGATTTAAGTTTAAATGAACTCTTAGGTAATGATAAAGACGCAGAAAAATATGAAAAAGTCATGGATACCTTAGATGTTTGGTTTGATTCTGGCGTGACACATTTTGGAATTTTAAAAGGTAAAATAGCGGATTTATATTTAGAAGGTTCTGATCAACATCGAGGATGGTTTCATTCAGCATTGTTAACGTCTGTTGGAATGTCAGGAAAAGCACCATATAAAGCGGTGTTAACACATGGATTTGCAGTGGATGAAAATGGCAGAAAAATGTCTAAGTCATTGGGAAATATTATTGCACCTGAAAAAGTGATTAATCAATTAGGTGCAGATATTTTACGTCTATGGGTCGCGAGCACCGATTACCGAGCAGAAATGATTGTGTCTGATGAAGTGTTATCAAGAACCTCGGAAGGTTATAGACGAATTAGAAATACGGCAAGGTTTCTATTAGCTAATTTGCATGATTTTGATCCTGACCGAGACCTTGTTCCATTTGAAAAATTATTATCGCTTGATCAATGGATAGTCCAATATGCAAAAACATTGCAAGATGAAATTAGACAAGCTTATACAGATTATGATTTTCATTTGGTTTGTCAAAAATTATTGAATTTTTGTATCGTTGAATTGGGCGGATTTTATTTGGATATTATTAAAGACAGGCAATACACAATGCAAAAAAACAGTCTGGGAAGACGATCCGCGCAAACTGCCATATTTCATGTGATACATGCGTTAGTGAGATGGATTGCACCGATCTTAAGTTTTACCGCTGAAGAAATTTGGCCGTATATTCCAAAGATTTCATCACAAAAAGAAACGTCAGTGTTTTTGTTGGAGTTTTATGAGTTTTCTGGTATGAAGAAATTACATTCATCCATTAAATGGGAAAAAATTGTTGAATTGCGCAACGAGGTCAATAAGGCTGTTGAAATTGTGCGTAATGAAAATAAAATAGGCTCAGCATTACAATGCAAGGTGCATATAAGAGCACCTAAAGATATGTATGATGATTTATCTGCGATTAATAAACATCAAGAATTACGTTTTGTATGGATAACATCTGATGCAACACTTGAGTTATCTGAAAACCTTGAAATTGAAATTACAGCATTAGAAGATGAAAAATGCGCAAGGTGTTGGCACAGACGGGAAGATGTTGGTGCTAATCAGGAGCATTCCACTATTTGTTTGCGGTGTGTGGACAATTTACCTGAAGGTAAAGGGGAAAAAAGAATATATGCATAAAACATTTAGAATGGCGGGCTGGATTATTTTCAGTGGAATTATCATTGGGTTAGATCAGTTTACAAAGCAGCTCGCACTTAAATATTTAACATTCCAGCAACCCACGATGGTAATTCAACATTTTTTTAATTTATATTTGGATTTTAACAAAGGTGCTGCATTTAATTTTTTGAGTAAACAACCTGGATGGCAGATGTGGTTTTTTGGAAGCATTGCGTTGATAGTCAGTGTTGGAATAGTTGTTTATTTATTTAAAAACCCTGATAATCCTGTATTAACAAAACTAGGATTATCGTTTATTTTAGGCGGTGCATTGGGAAATTTTATAGATAGAATTCGATATCAGCATGTCGTTGATTTTATCTCTTGGCATTATCATCAATATTACTGGCCAACGTTTAACATCGCAGACAGTGCTGTATGTGTAGGTGTGGTATTATTATTTCTGACTTTTAAAAGGGAACATAAACCATGACAATAGCTAATTCGTTAACAGCTCTTTCTCCATTGGATGGAAGATATTCTGAAAAAACAGAAAGCTTAAAACCATTATTCAGTGAATTTGGTTTAATTAGACATAGAGTGTTGATTGAAATCCGTTGGTTATTACATTTAAAACCAGAAATGGGTAATCAGCTTGAAAATGTATTTAAAGCTTTTAGTCAAAAAGATGCTGAGCGTGTCAAAGAAATAGAAAAAACGACTAACCATGATGTGAAAGCTGTAGAATATTTTATTAAAGAAAAAATTTCTGATTCAAAACTCAGTGAATGGGTACATTGGGGTTGTACTTCAAATGATGTGAACAATTTATCTTACGCGTTAATGTTAAAAACAGCAAAAGAAGAAGTATTAATTCCCATGATTGAAAAAATTATTTCGCATTTAGTAACAAAAACGCGTGAATATGCAGGTATTGCTATGTTGTCTCGCACGCATGGACAAAAAGCGACTCCAACAACTATGGGAAAAGAATTTGCAAATGTGGTGATGCGGTTACGATTACAATTGGATAATTTAAGAAATGTAAAATTTTACGGTAAAGTCAATGGTGCTGTGGGAAATTTTAATGCTCACCATGTTGTATTTCCTGAAAAAAATTGGCCTGAAATTTCAAAAGCATTTGTGGAAACTTTAGGATTGATTTATCAACCCTACACCACGCAAATTGAACCTCATGATTTTGTTGCGGAATTTATACACAATATTATGCGAATTAATACTATATTTATCGATTTTGCTAGAGATATTTGGGGATATATTTCCCTTGAATATTTTCACCAAAAAAATCTCGCGCAAGAAGTGGGGTCATCTACCATGCCACATAAAGTCAACCCGATCGATTTTGAAAATGCCGAGGGAAATTTTTATTTGTCCAATGGATTATTGAGTACGCTTGCGGATAAACTTCCTATATCGCGCTATCAACGAGATCTCGTCGATTCTACATTAATGAGAAATTTAGGGGCGGGTTTTGGATACGCCATGGTGGCCTATCAATCTTTATTAAAAGGATTAGATAAAATAGAAATTCATGGCGCAGTGATGGAAAAAGATTTAGAACAATCTTGGGAAATTCTGGCTGAGCCTATTCAAATGGCTATGCGTGCTTATGGTGTTCCTCATGCTTATGAAAAGCTCAAGGCATTAACACGCGGCAAGCGTATTGATCAACAGCAAATGATTGAGTTCATTAATCAATTGCCTATTCCTGATGATATGAAAGAAAAATTAAAGAAATTAACTCCTCAAAGCTATATTGGATATGCAAGGAAATTAGCGGAAAATATATAAACTGGATCCCAAATAAATTTTCGGTAAAGCTAAAGTATTTTAAAAAACCCATCGTGCAAAAATTTTTTGGGATGACAGTAAAGGCGATAGGTATAAACTAAGCGACTTTGGCCGCTTTTCCATTGTTCCCTGCAAGAGCTTTGATTTTTTTATTCAACCGGCTTTTGGTTCTTGCTGCTTTATTTTTGTGAATCAAGCCTTTTCTTGCCGAACGATCAAGAATAGAAGCAGTTTTTTTAAAAGCTTCCATAGCCGCTTTAAAATCACCTGTTCCGATGGTTTTCAACAATGTTTTTATTTGGGTGCGTAATTCAGAACGTTGTGCCACATTACGTTGGCGGCGTTTTTCAGATTGAACCGCACGTTTTTTTGCAGATTTAATATTAGCCAAGAGACGACTCCGTATAGTTAATAAAAGTAAAAAAATAAAATTTAATGAGGGTGAATGATGCCGTGTGTAATAAAGCTTGTCAATGGTCTTTTATCTCGTCTACAATACGCCAGTTTTTATTTAATTTAAATTTAGGAGTAAATACATGGCTTCAAATGCGTCTGAAGTGATAAAAAAATTCCAGCGCGGAAAAAATGACACCGGATCCTCGGAGGTTCAAATCGCATCATTAACAAAGCGTATTGGTGATTTAACCGAACATTTAAAGTCTCATCGAAAAGATGAGCATTCTCGTTATGGTCTTTTAATGATGGTCAGTCAACGTCGAAGATTACTTAAATATTTCAAACGAGTTAATCTTGATCGATATACATCATTAATTCAAGAATTGGGTATTCGTGGTCAATAAGAGATATTGTTATTATTTAAAATAGAGTTAAGGAAATATTGTGAGTCTTACTTTTACACCCGTCAAAAAAACCTTTCAATTTGGTCAACATACCGTAACACTTGAAACAGGCAGAGTTGCAAGACAAGCTGATTCAGTGCTGATTTCGATGGGTGATACCGTTTTGTTAGCAACTGTAGTTATGGCAAAGCGTCCAAAGGAAGGCATAGATTTTTTCCCTTTGACAGTTATCTATCAGGAAAAAAGCTATGCTGCAGGTAAAGTTCCAGGTGGATATTTTAAACGTGAAGGCAAACCGCCTGAAAGAGAAACACTTATTTCTCGTCTCGTCGATAGACCTCTTCGTCCTCTATTTCCTGAAGGTTTTTACAATGAAGTTCAAATTGTTTTGACAGTAATGTCATTTGATCCTGCCATCAGTCCAGATATTCCTGCGATCATTGGCGCATCTGCAGCAATAGCCATTTCAGGCATGCCATTTAATGGCCCTGTGGGTGCTGCAAGAGTAGGATACAAAGATGGTGTGTTTTTATTGAATCCTGATACAAAAACTGCGTTGGAATCTGATTTGGATTTAGTTGTAGCAGGTACTGAAAAAGCTGTTTTAATGGTGGAATCGGATGCAAAAGAATTACCCGAAGATGTCATGCTGGGGGCTGTATTGTTTGGTCACCAACAAATGCAAACAGTTATCTCTGCAATCAAAGAATTTGCAAGTCTTGCGGTTAAATCACCTGTTGAATGGGTTGTACCTGTAGCTAATGAAGCACTTGAAAAAGCTATAAAAGAAAAAGCCGAAGATGCTTTAGGCCAAGCTTACCTTGTGACAGCAAAACCTGATCGATTGTCTAAAATTGCAAAAATTAAAGAACAAGTCGTCACAGAGTTAACTCAAAATGAACAGTTTACAGAGCATGATATCTTAGTCAGTTTTGCAAATTTGGAAAGTCACATTGTTCGTCATCGTATTATTTCGGGGCAACCAAGAATTGATGGAAGAAATTTGGAAACAGTAAGGCCGATTAGTGTTATTCCTGGTGTCTTACCCAGAACCCATGGTTCGGTATTATTTACACGCGGTGAAACACAGGCATTAGTTGTCGCTACATTAGGAACAAATAAAGATGCTCAGACAATTGACTCTTTAGAAGGTGATGTCAAAGATAGCTTCATGCTGCATTACAATTTTCCTCCATACTCAGTAGGAGAAATTGGACCCATGACTGGGCCAAAACGCCGCGAAATTGGGCACGGGAGATTAGCTAAGCGTGCGGTTCTATCTGTATTGCCCACACAAGAAGAATTTCCTTATGTGATTAGAGTTGTCTCTGAGATTACAGAATCTAATGGTTCAAGTTCAATGGCCAGTGTATGTGGTGCGAGTATTGCTCTCATGGATGCTGGTGTACCAATTAAAGCGCCTGTGGCTGGAATTGCGATGGGGCTCATCAAAGAGGGAGATAAATTCGCTGTATTAACAGATATTTTGGGTGATGAAGACCACCTTGGAGACATGGATTTTAAAGTCGCGGGTACTGAAAAAGGTGTAACTGCGTTGCAAATGGATATTAAAATAGATGGTATTACAAAAGAAATCATGGAAAAAGCTTTGTCTCAGGCGAAATCAGGCCGTTTACATATACTGTCGATTATGAATAATGTATTGCCAAAAGCGAGAGAAAAAATTTCAGATTACGCACCAAGAATAATTACTATAAAAATCAATCCAGAAAAAATTCGAGATGTCATTGGAAAGGGCGGCGCAGTGATTCGTGCAATTACTGAAGAAACGGGTGCAGCAATAGATATTGCAGATGACGGAACAATTAAAATTGCCACAGTAGATAATGTTGCAGGTGAAGAAGTTGTCAAGCGGATTACTCGTTTAACAGCAGAAGTTGAAGTTGGAAAAGTCTATGATGGCACTGTTTCCAAGATTGTTGATTTCGGTGCTTTCGTCAATGTTTTACCTGGAAAAGATGGTTTGGTACATATTTCTCAAATATCTGATGAGCGTATTGAGAGAGTATCTGATGTGCTTCAAGAAGGCCAAAAAATAAAAGTCAAGGTCATGGAAATTGACCGAATGGGTAAAGTACGACTCAGCATGAAAGATGTAGAAGAATAATTTTTAAAAAATAAGAATAATTTTCTTGACAGGTTGTTGTTGCAATTGGTATAAAACACGGCTTGCAAAGTGGTGAATAAAAATAGTAATAAACAATTTTTTAGAATGACTTTAAAATTTATAGGGGAAGGAAAATGAACAAAGCAGAACTCGTTGATGAAATTGCAGCTACGACAGGTCAAACGAAAGCTGATGCTGGACGTGCATTGGATGCCGCGATACTTGCAATTCAAAAAACTCTAGAAAAAGGTGATGAAGTTACACTCGTAGGATTTGGTACTTTTAAAGTATCCAAACGTGCTGCAAGAGTCGGGCGTAATCCGCAAACAGGTGCGAAGATTCAAATCAAAGCTGCTAAAGCGCCTGTGTTCAGGGCTGGTAAAGCATTGAAAGATGCAGTTAATCGCGGTAAATAAAGGTGATAATTTTGGGTGCTTAGCTCAGCTGGGAGAGCATCGCCCTTACAAGGCGAGGGTCGTAGGTTCGATCCCTACAGCACCCACCAGATAATGTTAATCAGTTTAGGAGTGGTAGTTCAGCTGGTTAGAATACCGGCCTGTCACGCCGGGGGTCGCGGGTTCGAGTCCCGTCCACTCCGCCAGCTATTTTAGGTTCATTATGCTTCAGAATATTCGTGAAAAATCGCAGGGAGTGCTAGCTTGGACAATAGTGATTCTCTTAATCGCGACATTTGCGCTTTGGGGAGTTCATTCATACATCGCTAGCAACAGAAGCATCACATCAGTGGCAGTTGTGAATGGAGAGCCTATCACGGTTAGTCAGTTGAATACATCTTATCAGCGTTTGCGTCAACAACAACAAATGCAATTGGGTGCAAACTTTTCACTGACTAAAGAAGCAGAAGCGCTTCTCAAAAAACAAGCGTTAAGTCAACTTGTCCTTTCTCAAGTCATGCTAGATGCAGCCAAAAAAGCTGGATATCGCGTAACTCGCTCGCAAGTTGATCAAGCTTTGCTCAAAATTCCAGCATTCCAACAAGATGGTCAGTTTTCTATAGAACGATTCCACGATGTGTTAAGCGGTATGATTTACACACAAGATCAATTTTTAGCAGACATGAGAGGTTCTATGTTGATAAATCAGGCACAGGGAGGTTATATCAATAGTGCCTTTGTATTACCCAATGAAGTGAATGAAGCGGTTAGATTAGTAAACCAGAAACGTGATGTAAGTTACCTTATTATTCCAGCTTCCCGATTTTCACAAAAAGCAGTGCATCAAATAAAGCCATCGGAAATTCAAGATTACTATAAGGCTCACCAAAGTGAATATCAGTCACCTGAGCAATTGAGTATTTCATATCTTACACTTTCTTTAAAAGCTATAAAATCAACATTGCATTTTGATAAAACAAAACTAGAACAATATTATGAAACCAATATTCAAAGCTATACTGAACCCCAACAGTGGCATGTCGCTGCCATTTTTCTGAAAATACCACAAGATGCTTCTCACAGTGATATTGCCAAAATCCAACAGCGTGCGCAAAGCATTTGGGATGAATTGAAAAACAAAGGTGATTTTGGAACGCTCGCGGAAAAGTATTCTGAAGATGTCGTGTCAGCAAAAAATAAAGGTGAACTTAATTGGTTCAGTGCTGGAACGTTAGATCCCGCTTTTGAAAAAGCCGTTGCCAATCTCCAAAATTCTGGCGATGTATCAAATCCTGTGAAGACAGGTTATGGCATGAGTATCATCAAATTACTTGGAGTGAAAAAAGCAAGGGTACAACCTTTTGATGAAGTTAAAACTCAAGTTGAAAGTGCATTGTTGGATAGACAAGCGGAACAAATTTTTTCTGAAGATAGTGACAAACTTCAAAATTTGACCTATGCAAATCCGGAGTCACTTGAAGTAGCAGCAAGAGCATTAAACTTGGAAATTCAATCGACGAATTTATTTGGCCGTAATGGTACAAAATCTGGTATTACATCTCATCCGAAGGTTGTAGCTGCAGCATTTAGCCATGATGTATTGTTCCAAGGTAATAATAGCGACCTTATCCAAATTGATCCTAACTCTGTTGTTGTATTACGTATAAAAGAACATAAACCTTCCGCAATATTGCCTCTCGCAGATGTTGAAAGCACTATTCAAATGAAACTGCGAAATTCCATTGCACAAAAAGAAGCTGAGTCACAAGGTGAAATGGTTTTGTCTCAATTACAAAACCACAAAATGTCTTTAGCGGAAATATCAAAAAAATATTCTCTTTCATTGCAAAGTGAAAAAAATGCTGGACGTTATGATACAAAAGTAGATGCTGCGATATTAAACCAAGCATTCAAGATGCCTTATCCATCGTCTACAAAGGGAATGGTATTGCCCTCTGGGGATTTTGCTATTATTTCTCTTAATGCGGTTCACCAAGGTGAATTTGATAAAGATAAAATGGATATTCAGAGTCGAGTTTTTAAAGAAGAGTTAGAAAGTAATTATGGCCATTTGGATTATCAATTTTACGTAAGAGACTTAATGAAAAAATCCAAAATTAAATTTAATCAAGAGCCATCTACTCAAGATAATATGGATATTGATTCTGATTCTGATTCTTCTTCATCATGACAAAAAAACAAGGATTGTTTATTACGCTTGAAGGTATAGAAGGTGTTGGTAAGTCTACCTGCTTAAAATTTATCTCAAAATTATTAACAACAGAAGGAATTGTTCATGTTGTAACAAGAGAACCTGGTGGAACAGCTTTTGCTGAGGAAATTCGCCAGTTATTATTGCATAGGCATAATACACCCCAAGAGACAATTTCTTCTGAGACAGAGCTATTGTTATTATTTGCAAGTCGTGCCCAACACATATCCAATGTCATATTGCCCGCATTACAGAAAGGAGAATGGGTCATCTGTGATCGATTTACAGATGCAAGTTATGCTTATCAGGGTGGTGGGCGAGGCATTCCTAAAAAAAAAATCAGCATTTTAGAAGAATGGCTCCAAGGAAATTTTCGTCCTCATAAAACATTACTGTTAGATGCATCGGTAACAAGAGCATTGAGCCGTACAAAACATAGAAAACAACAAGATAGAATCGAACAAGAAAAAGAAATTTTTTTTCATAAAGTACGCAAAGCCTATTTGCATCGTGCAAGATCTTACCCTGCTCGATTTCATGTCATTAACGCCGGACGTTCGTTGTCACAAGTTAAAAATAATATCAAAAATATCTTAGACACTTTCATTTCGAATTGGAAAGATGAGCATGCAGGATAATCTCAAACAAATTCCACAGGTGGTGTTGCTTTTTGGTGGAAAGTTTTCTTTGCGGCTTGATAAAGTAGCTGGTTATATCAAACAGCTGCTTCCAGATATTCAGTACTCTTCTCAAGATTTATTAACAACCTTTCATCCAGATGTTTTGATTTTGCCCCAAGTAGAAAACAAAGAGAAATTGGACAGCATTAAAATAGACGATGTAAGACGCGCTATTTCTCATCTTCGGCATTCTTCTCATCAAGGAGGAAATAAAATTGTTGTATTACTGAATGTTGATTATATGTCTCTTGAAGCGTCTAATGGATTGCTGAAAATAGCTGAAGAACCTTTGCCTAACAGTTTTCTGTTTTTACTTTGTCAATATCCTTATTTGCTACCTGTAACACTGAGAAGCCGTTGTTGGAAGGTTGCTTTGCCGTATGAGCAAAACGTTTCAAAGAAATTATTGCAAGATATAGAAACGAGTTTAAAATTCATTAAAAATGGAAAGCTTAATGTGATTCAAGCCAGTGAAAAATTCCAGTCAATGGATTTATTAGAAGTTCTTGATGGATTATATTATTTTTGTTTGAGCTATCTTTGCAGTACATCATTCAATAAAAAATTATTTCGCTGGGTGGATGTCATTAATCAAACGAGAATGCAAGTGTTGAATAAGCAAAATCCTAATCGACAGCTTTCTCTTGAAAATATTTTTTATCATTGGAAAACTTTCTCATGATGTTAGTCGATTCACACTGTCATTTGGATCAACTTGATTTAACTCAAGATAATGAAAGTTTAACAAGCGTTCTAAATGAAGCTTGGTCAGAACAGATAAAACACATTTTATCTGTAGGTCTTGATTTAGTTCAGTCAAAAAAAGTCATCAATATTGCATCTACCTATCCAAATGTCAGTTGTTCTGTGGGTGTGCATCCAACGGAATCGGCCGATGAATCTGGAGTGCATTATTCTGTCGCGCAATTAGAAGAAAAATTAATCGAATTGGGCAGTCATTCGAAGGTTGTGGCTATTGGTGAAACAGGGCTAGACTTTTATCGAGATTCAAACGAAGAAACTAAAAAAAATCAAAGTGATAAATTTCGCGCACATATACGCGCTGCCAAAATCTTAAAAAAACCCTTGATTATTCATACAAGACAAGCGCAAAATGAAACTCTCAATATCATGGCTGAAGAAAATGCTGCCGAAATAGGAGGTGTGATGCATTGTTTTACAGAAAGTTTAACAATGGCACAGGCGTGTATGGCGATGAATTTTTGTATTTCATTTTCGGGTATAGTGACATTTAAAAACGCCATAGATTTACAACATTTGGCACAAAAAATCCCATTAGAAAAAATATTAATTGAAACAGATGCGCCTTATCTTGCACCTATGCCGTTTCGAGGTAAAACTAATAGACCGTCTTATGTAAAATATGTGGCTGAGAAAATTGCCGAGTTACGCGGTGACACATTAGAATCTATTGCTTACAATACTACGAAAAATTATTTTGATTTATTTTATCTGTCAGACAGGAGTGTCTATGTTAATGTGGCTCAAAGATAAAGTCAGATCGCTTTTTTCACTTTTTTCATTTCAATTAAATACATTTCCGGACAGATTAGAAGCTTGGCAATATATTTTGATGGGATTTCTCCTGTTTTTTGCATGTTTTTATGGGTTGTCAGGATATGCTATTTTGGATATGAATGAAGGGCTTTATAGTGAAGTCGCAAGAGAAATGTTCACCAACAAACATTTTATCATTCCAACATTGAATAATGTTCCTTATCTTGAAAAGCCACCTTTGCTTTATTGGTTAATTTCAATTAGTTATCGCCTCTTTGGAGTAAATGAATTTGCAGCAAGGTGTGTACCTGGTTTTTTTATGGGTTTAACAAGTTTAAGTGTTTTATATGTTGCATGGCGTGAAAAAACACTTCGAATAGGGTTTGTCACTACAGTAATATTATTGAGTAGTATTGTATTTATCATGATTGGCCGTACAGTATTTTTTGACATGGTTTTAAGTTTTTTTATCGCAGCAAGTTTATTTTCATTTTATTTTTGGACAAAAGAAAATAAAATTTTAGATTTGTATTTATTTTATATTTTTCTTGGCTTAGCCGTATTAACCAAAGGATTTTTAGCATTGGTGCTAGTTGGATTAATCGGCGGAATTTACTTGTTATTGGTACAAGAAAATAAGTCTATTTTAAAACAGATGTTGAATAAAAATGCTTTGATTTTATTTTTAGTCATAACTGTGCCGTGGCATATAATGGCGATCATTTCATTACCTCAGTTTTTTTGGGAATATTTTGTTAACAATCAAATCATGAGATTTTTTAATCTTCGAGTTCCTCATGATTTTCATACAGGCCCTATTTATTTTTATTTGCCAAGAATGGTCGCATATTTATTGCCATGGACAATTTTTTTACCTGCCATTTTGTGGCCTATTCAAGTTAAAAGACCCTGGAATAATAAACTTACTGTATTATTATTTTCGTGGTTTATTGTAATGTTGCTCTTTTTTTCATTGTCAGGAGATAAAGGCGATTATTATTTAATAGTTGGAGCTGTGCCTTTAGCTTATTTAATTGGGCAAAAGATTGAAAACTGGTTGTTAGATGGCCAGAGTAAATTTTTATCTTGTGGATTTTATTTATATGCAGTTTCATTAGTTGTGGTGAGTTTTGCTGCATTAGTTTTATATACTAGCAAAGGTATTCATGATCCAGGCGAAATTGCGGGAACGAAAATTCCTTTTATCCTCAGTCAATCTATTTTGGTTTTGGCGGTTGTTATAACAGCTTACGCAGTAGGAGGGTTTTATGTATTACATAAAAGCTCTCACCAGGCAATTATTTCATTTTTATTGATCGCGGGTTTTATTGTTCCATTAGAATTATTTTATTTAAATTTTCGAGAAGATACCCAGGCTAAATATTCACAAATCAATTTGGCTAAATATGTTCGCGTACAATATCAACACAGAATAGTATATTTTTATCAGGATTTTGAAACGCTTTCCTCCTTTGTGTTTTATAATGAAGAACCAGCGATGATTATAGATTCCAAGAGCGAAGATCTCTATTTTGGTCAAAACTATAAAAACAAAAAAAACCAACAAACGACATATTTTATTTCTCTCAAAGACTTTTTAGCACAATCGGATAAATCACTTGTTTATGTGGTATTAAAAAAAGATAAATTAACATCATTTCTGGACAGTGTTGGAGATAAGTATAAAACCCAATTTTGTGTCGTGCAAACGAGTGGTAATGTAGATCTGCTCAGTAATTCCAATGAAGATTGTAGAGCAAATCTTGATATAGTTTTGGGCGGCCAGCAACAGGGCAAAAGCCTTTTGGAGATTAAGAAAAACAATCCCTAGGTATTTTATTGATACCAATTTTGAGTGATTTTGGGTATGATGGGGTAATGGATGGATTGTTTAGCCTAAGGAGGGTAGTATGGAAATAGAACAATTTCGTTGGAGACAAAGCAACTCGGCATGGGACAAGGGCATTGAACCGGGTGCTTTAGGTGATAAAGCCGCATTAGTCATATTTTTTACATCAAGACAAATTCTCGAAAACCGAACCCATCTCATTGATAATCTGAAAAAATGTTATCCAAAGGCGGAGATTGTAGGCTGTTCGACTGCGGGTGAAATTTTAGGAACCGAAGTCACTGATGATACTTTAATTGTGACTGCAATTCAGTTTAAGAGTACTAAAGTGAAGTTGTTGACAAGCCGGGTTCAAAACGCTGAGCACAGTGAAATGCTGGGAAAAGAGCTCATGCAAAAATTGCCTCAGGAAGAATTAAAACATGTATTTGTCCTGTCTGATGGTTTAAAAGTTGATGGGGCAAAATTGGTAAAAGGTTTTAAGCAAACACTTAAAAACAACTCTATTGGTATTACAGGAGGCCTTGCTGCTGATGGAGAAAAGTTTGAAAAAACACGAGTATATTGTAACCAACTTTTAGAGGAAGGCGGTATAGTTGTCGTTGGGTTTTATGGTGAATCGTTTAATTCTTCTTATTCTGCAATTACAGGTTGGAGATCATATGGGCCAATTAGAACAGTCACAAAAAGTGATGGTACTCGGCTTTTTGAACTCGATAACAAACCTGCCTTGGAATTATATAAAAACTTTCTAGGTGATTTTGCAAAGGATTTACCTGCGATTGGATTAGTTTATCCATTGAGAATTTGGGGAGAGGGAATAAAAAAAGAAGCAAACCTTGCCAGAACGATTTTAGGAGTTGATGAAAAAACCCAAAGTATTTTATGTGCTGGAGGCATACCTAAAGGTTGTAATGTACAATTTATGATGACAAATACAAACGAGCTTGTAAATGCTGCGTCTGAATCTGCGAATAATTTACGGGTACCTTTAAAAAATATTCATCCTGAGCTTTGTTTATTAATGACGTGTGTTTCGCGAAAGGCTATCATGAAACAACGAGTTGAAGAGGAGCTTGAAGCCGTTTCTGAAATAATCGGAGAAAAAACAGCTTATACCGGATTTTATACCTATGGTGAAATTTCTCCTTATAAAGATGGAGAGGAATGTGAATTGCAAAATGAAACAATGGCAGTAACTACAATCTGGGAGGAATAAACATTATACAGGGTTAATTTCAAATTGTGTAAGGATACCCAATGCATAAATTACTTGCGCGCCAGATACGATATGCAGGATTGAATGAGACCTCTCCAGAGTGGCACTCGTTTATTGAAGCTATCGATGTCGCGTATCAACAGTATGAAAAAGATTATTTAATGTTAGAACAAACATTAGACTTTACCTCTAAAGAGTTAATGGAAAAAAATCAAGCGTTAGAAAATGCCTTCTCAATTTTTATGCTGACAGGTTATATATTCGAAATGCAAAAGGAGTTAACAAAAGAAAACGAAAAACTAACTGAACAAGCTGAACAACGATTACGCCAAAGCCAACATGTGGCAGGAAAAATGTTTAAATATAAAAAAGCAAAAGAAGAAGCAGAGGGGGCCAGTAAACTTAAATCGCAATTTTTGGCAAATGTTAGCCATGAATTGCGTACGCCATTAAATGCAATTATTGGCTATACAGAAATGATAAAAGAAGATTCTGAAGAGTCAAAACTACAAAGCTTTAAGGATTATTCAATTAAGGTTATTGATGCGGCTTATCATTTGTTAGGTTTAATTAATAATCTCTTGGATGTGAGTAAGATAGAAGCGGGTAAAATGGATGTCTATATTGAAAATACGAATGTAAATGATATATTAAAAGAAATACGCAATATCGTTATACCATTGATAAATAAAAACAAAAATACTTTTGAACTTGTTGTTTCACCTAAAGTTTCTATCATGCAAACTGATGTTGTCATGTTAAGGCAATCATTATTGAATTTATTAAGTAATGCAAACAAATTTACTCATCAAGGTTGTGTGAGTCTTATTGTAGATATCATTAACAAAGAAAATAGTGATTGGATTCAATTTTCTGTTAAAGATACAGGCATTGGAATTTCAGAAGAGCAGCTTTTAAAACTTTTTCAACCTTTTACTCAAGCTGAAGCAGGTACTGCAAGTAAATTTGGCGGAACGGGCCTTGGGTTATATTTAACAAGGCAGTTTTGTGAAATGCTTGGCGGTACTATTAATGTAAGTAGTAAAGAAGGAAGCGGAACTACTTTTAATATCATTTTGCCCTTAGCAGATCAAAAGGTTAGTGCGTAAAATGAAAGGATAACTTTTATTTTTAGGGCAGGTAATATTCTATGCTTCATGAGCTCGATACAAGTGGGTTATTGTGTCCTTATCCGTTAACGATGGCAAAGAAATGTTTAAAAAAATTAAAAAAGGGAGATAAATTACAGGTTATAAGCACAGATCCAGCAAGTATAATTGATTTTAATGTGTTTACTGAAGTGACAGAAGATGTTCTACTTGAAAAACATTATTATGATAGCGTAAAAAAACACTATGTTTTTATTATTGAAAAACACTGATGGATAGAGCATTATTCTCATTATCTTCAATAAAATCAAGGTGTTAATTCATCAATTTTTTGAAACAATGCTTTTTTGTCAACAGGTTTTTGAAGGAAGGATAGAGTCTTGATTGTTGGTTCTAATTCTTCTTGAGTGATAATAGAAATAAAAATAATAGGTATTTCACAAAGTTCTGCGTCTGCTTTGAGTACTGACAATAATTCTAAACCGTCCATCATTGGCATAACAATATCAAGTATGATAATGGCAGGTTTGTGTTTTCTCGCTAACATTAAACCTTGATCTCCATTAAATGCATGCAGTGAATTATATCCAGACTTCTCGATGGTTTGTTGGAGCTCAGCGTGAATTTTATAATCGTCATCAATGATTAAAATCGCCTTTTTATTTGAATCGAGCGCTTTTTCGTTGTGTAGTGCTAAATCTGAATGTGATGGTTGATCAAGAGGCTCCGTCCCTTCTACAGGTAAAACAATACGAAAGCATGTTCCTTTTTTCGGGGTGCTGTCAACACTTATCCACCCGTTCAACATTTCACAGAATCGTTTTGTAAGATAGAGACCTAACCCTGTACCGCCGTATTTTCGTGTGGCACTACTATCAACTTGCATAAATGGCTGAAAAAGTTTTTTCAGTTGTTCGGCTGACATTCCAATACCGGTATCAATAACTTCAAATTGTATCCACTCTCGGTTAGCTTGAGTGATAGGTTTTATGTCAAGTAATACACTTCCCTTAAATGTAAACTTTGCCGCATTGCTGATAAGATTAAGCAATGACTGGCGTACTTTGGTAGAATCAGTGCGCATGATTTTATTATTCATTGATGAAATATTTAACTTAAATGTATTTTCATTTTTTTTCATTAAAGGTATTGCAATCCCTTCAATATATTTTGCAAGAGAAGTTATATCTACGTTTTCTAGGTGCAGAGGCATTCTTCCAACTTCTATTTTGGATAAATCTAATACATCATTGATTAAATTTAATAAATGTTTTGCAGAATCTACAACCTTTTTTAAACGAGCATTATAATCATTCAAGCCTGCTGTCTGTGCATCTTCTTGCATGATTTCACTGTAGCCAATAATAGCATTAAGAGGTGTTCTTAATTCATGGCTCATATTAGCCAAAAATTCTGATTTCATTTTGTTGGCATTTTCCGCATCCCGAAGCGCCTGTTTTAATTTAATTGAATTTTCTTCAAGGTAAAGGTTAAGTTTTTTAAGTTCGCTCGTTCTTTGTGATACATGTTTTTCTAGGTTAGCATTGAGTACCGTAAGTTCATGTTTGGCTTGAAGTAATGCGTCGTTATTCTTTTTCAAAGCACTGGTCATGAGTTGTTTATAGATAGAAATAATAATTGCAATGCATAAAATAGTTAGTGTGATAAAAGAAATGCTTAAGGCAAGAAGCACGGGATTATATCCTTTCATCGATTGATGTGCTCCATGAGCAAGCGGAGTAAATATGGCTGCAGCCATGCCTGTATAGTGCATGCCGCAAATTGCTAAGCCCATGATAAAAGCGCTTACTATTTTGGTAAGGATTTGTCTTTTTGTGTCGCCTATATTACTTTGCAGCGCCAACCATAAAGCGGCTTCTGAGGCAGTGATTGCAATGGCAATGGATACACCAAATAATACAGGTTCATAACTGATATTAACGTGCCCTCTCATTGCTTCCATGCCTGTATAATGCATGAGGGCAATCGCAACACCCAATATAATACCGCCTAACATTAAATGAATACGAGTAAAGTTTTTATTTTTTAGTAATGATAATGCGATGAGAGAAGCGAGAATGGCAAATACCATTGAAAGAGTTGTGTGAAACGAATCAAACGTCATAGGCATAGGCATTACGAAAGCTAGCATTCCAATAAAATGCATCGACCAGATACCTGCCCCCATAGCAAACGCACCGCCAAACAACCAAAATCTTTTATAATTTGCACTTTCATTTTCAACGCGCAGTTTGCCGGCCATTTCCAGGGCAACGAATGAGGCGAGTACAGCCACAATATAGGAGAGCCCCACGAGAGGTAAATAATAACTGCCCGTGATGACGTTGGCAGGTATAGCGTGGTGTAAAGTAAAAAATGGTGTGCTAATGGCGTCCATGAGTTCCTCTCTATATTTTGCAGGATAAATTAAATATTATTGTGGTAATAATTTACCAATTTTTTCCAATAAGCGTGCAAATTCAATAGGTTTTGTATCATAGTCATCGCATCCTGCCTGCAGAGCTTTTTCTCTGTCTCCTACCATAGCATGTGCAGTTAATGCAATGACGGGAATATGATGCGTTTTTGGGTTTGACTTAATTTGTTGTGTCGCTTCCCAGCCGCTAATTATAGGAAGGCTAAGATCCATCAAGATAAGATCGGGTAGTTCAGAAAGAGCACATTCGATGCCTTTTTCTCCGTCTTCAGCTGCAATGACTTCGTACCCTTTACGTTGTAGTCGATCAGATAGCATATCCCGATTAAACTCATTGTCTTCAACCAGTAGAATTCTCGTCGCCATATAGTTTTGCCTCCATTCAAAAGTTAATCCTTTATTTTTTTGCCGGTGTAAAATGTTTGATTTTTTCTGATAGTAAACTGATATTGACGGGTTTACCAATATAATCTACTGCTCCAAGGGTAAATCCTAGATTATTTTCTGATACATTACTCATGACAATAGTGGGAATTTTTGCAATTGTCGGCTCTGATTTTAGTGCGGAAAGCGCCGCCCATCCATCGAGTGCAAGAGGAGCGCTCATGTCTAATGTCATTAATTCGGGAATATCTAATACAATGACACCGGGTTTATTTAATCGTGCAAGTTTAATTCCTTCATCGCAATTAAAAGCGTGAAGTACAGAAAATTGCTCTTTTCCCAGCATTGATTGTAATTCTCGATGAGTTGCAGGTGATGAGTCAATAATCAAAACAGTCTTTTCATTATAAGAAGACACCTCAGAAAATGTGGCTTTAATTCCTTCTGTGAAAGTTGAGGTGGTATGTGTTGGTATTATCATAGAAAAAACCGCTGTGTCATTATTATGGCTTTCCACTGTAATTCCTCCGCCCAATATTTCCGCAAACCGTCTTGCAAGATAAAGACTCAGTCCAATTGCACCGTATTGATGTGCGAAATTTGCATTTTGAGAAAATGTGCGAAAAAATTTTTCGAGCTGTTCTGTTGAAATTTTATTTGATATATTTTTTAATGCAAACTTGATTTGCCTGCTATTATCGACAATAGGTTGAACCTCAAGTTCAATTGAATTTTGGTGAGTCATTTTCGCGATATTAGTGATGAAATTGAATAGGGAGTATTTTACTCTGATGGGATCGGTATGCATTTTAATTTGATCGTTTTCTGATGTATTGTAAATTATGGTAAATGTTTTATTGCTTTTACTAAGGGCAGAAGAAACCATTAATTGCAAATCATTAAGAAGGGTATCAAGTAAAACATCTTCTAAGTAAAGATCCATTTTGCCATTTTCAATTTTTGAAAGATCAGAAACATTATTAGTCATATCGAGTAAATATTTTGCTGAATCTATGATTTTCAAAACATACGAATTATTTTTGTCTTGAGGTTGAGATGATTGCATGTCTTCCTGCAGCATTTCACCATATCCAATAATGCTGTTAAGTGGTGTTCTTAATTCAAGACTCATTTGTGTCATAAATGTCAACAAACTATCTTGAGGTGGAAGAAGCGTTTGTCCTTTTTTGGATGTGTCACATTCGTTTGTAACCACAACAACATTCCCTATCATGAAAACTCCATTATACCGTAATTTTAATGATTTAAATACCACACGCCAATATTTAAGATGCCTAAAAACGTAATCCAGCTAAAATATATCAGCATAAAGGATCCCGCTAAGCCTGATAGTCTAAAAAAGAATAGAGTTGTGATTAAAACGACAAGCCAGATAACACAGATAATTAAAAGGCCATAAAACACTTCTTGGCTGCCAAAAAATAAGGGTGTCCACAATGCGCTTAAAAAGAGTTGAAGACACCATAGTAACCAGGCAATTCGATATTGATTTTTTTTAATGCCTTGAATGAGCCAAGCTGAAACGGCCATCAATAAATAAGCTATCGTCCAAAAGAGGGGAAATATAAAATTTGGTGGTGTCCAGAAGGGTTTATTTAACAGCTGAAACCAATGATAAGATTCTTCTGTTGTAAAAAAAACTCCTAATTCTCCTACAGCAAGGCATAATAAAGAGAGCAACAATAAAACACCTAGTGAATTCATTAACTTAACCATATTGTCTCCATGTCTCACATGCCAATAAAATTGGGACCACTACCCCCTTCTGGGCAAGTCCATTGAATATTGTGATCGCTATCTTTAATATCACATGCTTTGCAATGTAGGCAATTTTGGGCATGGATATAAAGTTTTTTATCATGAATTTCGTATACTCCTGCAGGGCAGTATGCATAACTTTTATTATCGCGCACATTAAGTTCAGGTCGACGCAATTTTAGGTGACAGGGTTGGTTATCATCGTGATGAATATTTGATAAAGCAAGAGAATCTGATTTATCAAATGTAATGGATCCATCAGGTTTAGGATAAGATAGCGATGTATTTTCATTGCTGTATAAATAATCAGGTTTGGGGTGATGTAATGTCCAAGGTGTTTTGCCGCGAAAAATATAATAATCAATGGCAGATAGAATTAACCCTGGAATTAATCCAAATCGAAAATAGGGGCGTATGTTTCGTGTTAAGTGCAATTCTTTAAAAAGCCAAGAAGGTTTTATATAAGTCTTAAAATATTCCTGTGTTTTATTATCACCATAAGCTTGAGCTGCTAGCATACCCGACTTCATAGAGGTATGAACTCCTTTTAATTTGGAAACATTTAAAAAACCTGCAGCATCACCAATGATTAAGCCACCCGGGAAATCAAGCTTGGGTAGTGATTGGATACCCCCTTCTACAAGGCTTTTTGCACCATAACCAATTCGTTTTGCGTTTTCTAATATACATTTAATTTCTGGATGTGTTTTGAATTTTTGAAGCTCTTTAAAGGGATCGCAATTTATGTTTTTAAAATCTAAGCCTACAACAAATCCAAGAGCTACTTGCTGTTGATCAATGTGATATAAAAATCCACCTCCATAAGTATTGGAATCCAGTGGAAAACCCATGGTGTGAATTATTTTTCCAAGTTGATGTTTTTTAGGGTCGATTTGCCATAATTCTTTGACCCCTAATCCATAGGTTTGTGCGTCACAGTGTTTATTTAGCTCAAAATGTTTAATGACTTTTTGTGTTAACGAGCCTCTACACCCTTCTGCCAGAAAGATTTGATTCGCATGTAAGATCATCCCTTCTTGATATCGGGCGGTTTTATTCCCATCTTTGTCAAGACCTTTAGAATCTGTTTGGATGCCAATCACTTTTTGTTGAGACTCATCAAATATAATATTTGCACCGGCAAACCCTGTATATATTTCAATTCCTAATGATTCAGCAATGGAGGCGAGCCATTGGCAGAAAATACTCAATCGAATAATGTGGTTACCCTTATTTTGCAGGGATTTTGGGACGGGCAAGGAATAGGAATGACGAGAGCTGAAATAAAGAAATTGATCTTGATTCGCAGGCACCATTGGCGGAGGATTTTTTTGTTCCCAATCGGGGATAAGTTCATTTAATGCTTTGGGATCAAGTACCGCGCCTGATAATATGTGTGCGCCAACGTTAGAGCCTTTTTCAAGAATACAAATTCGAATCTCAGGATTTAACTGCTTTAATTTAATCGCACAGGACAGACCTGCTGGTCCTGCGCCAACTATAAGCACGTCAACTTGAAAAATTTCTGGGGTGGTCGTTGTCATAATGAGGAGTTTACATGAAAATTCTAGTTTGTATAAAGCGTGTGATTGATTTTGCAGTGGCTGTTCGACTAAAGCCTGATAAATCAGGTGTAGAAGAAAATAATGTCAAGATGGGTATGAATCCTTTTGATGCAATTGCGCTTGAGGAGGCGGTAAGGTTAAAAGAAAAAAATATTGCGAGTCAAATCATTGCTGTTTCCATTGGAAATGCTTCTGTACAAGAAACATTAAGACAAGCATTAGCATTGGGTGCAGATAGAGCTGTATTTGTTCCACAAGAAAGAGACTATGAACCACTCAATATTGCCAAAATTTTAAAAGAAATTATTGATAGTGAAAAGCCTCAAATTGTGTTGATGGGTAAACAAGCCATTGATGACGACTGTAATCAAACAGGGCAAATGTTGGCTGGCTTGTTGCAATGGCCGCAGGGAACTTTTATTTCCAAGCTTGATATTGAATCGAACAAAGCTGTTATTACACGTGAAGTAGATGGTGGATTAGAAACATTATCATTGGAATTACCTGCAGTAATCACTGCAGATTTACGATTAAACGAACCGCGTTATGCCAGCCTTCCAAATATCATGAAGTCTAAGCAAAAAACAATCGAAGAAATTCCATTGACAGAAATTCAACAATTATTAGTTAAACATACAGAAATTATAGGGTACGATGATCCACCGCTTAGAAAAGCGGGCGTGATAGTTGATAATGTGGACAATTTAATTGAAAAACTTAAAGCAACAGGAGCGCTTAGATGAAAATACTAATTATCGGGGAACAACAAAACAACGGTGATTTATTTTCGCTCGTAAACGCCGCCAAAATTATTTCCAATGATGGCACAAATAACATTGAATATTTGCTTATTCCAAGTAATCAAACGGCGGAAAATTGTGTTGAAGATCTTCTTTCAGTTGTAAAAAATTATTCGCATGTTATCTGTGCTTCTACAACCTTTGGAAAAAATATGATGCCAAGGTTGAGCGCTAGTTTGAATATGGGTATGGTTTCCGATGTGATAGGAATTATATCCCCAGAAATTTTTGTAAGACCCATTTATGCAGGGAATATTTTACAAACGGTTAAAGCGTTAGATTCTATTAAGTTATTGACCCTTCGAACATCGGTTTTTCAGTATGCTAAAGATAAAGTAAATATAAATGACATCAAACAACAGTCTATTCAATTAACTCAATCGTTCGATAAGACAAAATATATCCGTTGTGAAATGACTCAATCCAAAAGGCCAGAATTATCATCAGCAAAAATCATTGTATCTGGAGGACGAGGGCTCCAAAACGCACAAAATTTTCATATGTTGGAATCTTTAGCTGATAAGTTGAATGCTGCAATTGGTGCATCTCGTGCTGCTGTAGATGCAGGATGGGTTCCGAATGATTTTCAAGTAGGTCAAACGGGTAAAATTGTCGCCCCTGAATTATATTTTGCTATTGGCATATCAGGTGCAATACAGCATGCTGCGGGAATAAAAGATAGTAAAATCATTGTCGCTATCAATAAGGATTCAGAGGCTCCCATATTTAAGATTGCAGATTTTGGTATCGTAGGAGATCTCTTTGAGATTGTCCCAGAATTGATTGAAAAACTATAGGCATACATTTACATTGCAAATACGTTCGTGTTTGTCGTTGTTATTGGGGTTAATGGGTTGCTGGTATTGGAGGTATTATTGTTTAAATTTGCTGCGTGGTTGTTGAGATTATTGGAGGGGGGGATTATTAGAGCACCAATTGAATTTAAATCGCTAAGTTTTTTATGAAACTCTTCGTAGCTTGTCACGGTTTCAAGCTTGTTTTTCCTGCGGCGATTCCAAGCTATAATCTCATCAAAAGTCGCTGCGGTTGCGTTGCCCCATAGTTTATATCCACCCTTTGCTTGTTTATCATCACATAACGATATATGTTTATTTGCAGTATCATAAACGACCACTTTGTTTTTAATTTGATCGTATACATTTTGTAATGTAGTATGAGATTTTTTTGGATTTTTTATACTGTCCAAGAGTTCAAATTTAAGTGCACTGTACGCTACCACTTTTGGTTCAAAATTCGTTAATAAACAACTACGCTCTAACCTTGAGATTTCTTGATTAATAAAATTGATAAAATCTAACTTAATTTGTGTGTTCATGAGAGTGTTGTAATTGTCAATGTTGTCATTGCTGTTAAGAGTGAGAGCGTCAAAATCAATAATTGCATGGCATATTGTCTTTGTATGCGGCTTGGTGCCATTTAAGCAGGGTAGCTTAATACAGCCCGTGCCATGAACGATACTCTCAGAGAGAGTTTTTAATTTATTCCATTTTCTCAAAATTGACGCATCATTGTCTGCTGCATTTAATTTGCAAGCAAGTAACTCGGTTTTAACATCACACTCTAGCCATTGAGTTGGATTTACAACTTGATCAGAAAAAAGAGTGCCCATGATATTTTTTATAATAGTCATTATGGAAGCAGGCACTGTTGATGGAGCAGTAGATAAAATATGGTTCGCTCTCCTGGCAGTTTTTAAATCCAAACCGGTGCTCGGCGTTCTTGTGGCAGATGCTTCTGTGCTGGTGTTTAATGAACTTGGGCCAGACCTTAATTTAATAAACTCACGAGGTGATTTTTTTTGTGGTGGAGGCGGGGATGTAGTTGGTGTTTCTGATTCTGGTCTCCTTCGTCTCTGTGTCGGTGGAGAACTTTTTCTGTTAAGTTTTTTGGATTCATTTGTTTTTTCATGCCCGAGTTGAACAGTTGAAGATTCGTTAGCGGAAATAGCATCTGATAAAGTAGAGAAAGAGTTGGACAGAATTGGGGAAGTAATTGACGAATTGGATTTTAGTTTTTCCTCATTTGTTTTTTCATGACCAAGTTGAGAAGTTGAAGATTCGTTAGCAGAAATAGAATCTGATAAAGCAGAGAAAGAGTTGGACAGAATTGGGGAAGTATTTGACGAATTGGGGTTTAGTATGTCTTCTTTTAATTCCTGCGATAAATTCTGTTTAAGCAAAGAGACAAAATTCTCGCTAAGTTTATTTACAATGGATGCATTTACACGACCATGAAATAATCCATATATTCCATTTTTTTTTGGATCAAATTGAACGCAAACAACGGTTGAATTTTCGCGAGAGTCCTTGGTTGCAGCTTTTAAAAATGTTTTTGGATTGCTGTCAGTTTCGTCGGTTAATAATTTCGAAATATAATGAGTGTAATCAAGGTCATTTTCGATGTGTCTTGATTGAGAACGAGAGCGATTGGGTGTTGAAGGATTACTGTCTCTTTCAAGTTTTCGACTTGCTCGCGATGAGGCTAGATTAGTAATTTGTGTCATATCGGTAACTGTATCGTTATTTGTCCTGATAATATTATTAGTTGTCATGAGCAGTATGACTTTTTCATCATAATCATTCTCAGGTAAAAGTTCTTGAGATATATCAGCTTGGCGGTTATTTTTTTTTCGCAATCGATGATGCACGGGTGTAGTTGAAACCATATCGTAGGGTAACGCACCAACGGCACCATAAGAATTAGTGTCTTTATTTAATCTAGTGACGATATATCGCTGTTTATTATCCAGATCGTTGCCAGTAGAATCCTCATCGCTTAAATCGCTTTTATTGTCAGACATATCTCCGTCGCTTTGGTCGCTATTTTGGTAGGGAGACCTGTTGTTTTTATTTTCTCTGCCCGCACGGACTTTTATTTCATACCCTGGTTTGCGTTTTCTGATACAAAATGCAAGGCTATTGCCTAGAGTGATGGTATGTGTCCACCCGTTAATGATGAGACAAATTAATATCGTGGCACTCGCAGAATAGTTTTGACCGAATAGAATATGGGCTTGACTGATTGTTTTTTTTACGACAGTTTTAATCTGTCGGGGTGTTAACTGATCAAAATGATCAGCGCCGTCAATGGCTTCCATGACAACCCGATCCAGATGAAGTTGTTTTTTGTGTTCCGAACAATATGAAGCCTGTAAATTATTGTTGATCCCTTCAAAGTGTGTTGATTCTGGATTTGCAATGGATTGAAATGTTTGATTGGTTGTAAAGGTGGAATTAGAATTGAAGCTGAAACTCGATGATTTTATTATTTGAGTTGTTGATGTTGTAGTTGCTGAGGCGGTGGTTGTTGTTGAATTCAGCTTGGTATATTCAAGTATTTCATATCTTTTTATAGTATATTCAATGATTGAATGTTGAATACTTTCATGAGTGTTTTCAGCGCGTAATTCAACTTTATAATACTCATCGTATTCATTTGTTGATAACTTTGGTGTTCCAGGTGAGAATTTATAGTTATGTTTTTCTTTGTAATTTTTAGGGATTTCGATTTTCCAGCTAAAGCTGACGAAATCTGATTCATTAGCTGGTTTTCCATCAGATTGTTTTAAAGTTTGGATGGTTACATAAAAGGCATTATCATGGGTAGTTCGACATAATCTGACCGTGTAGATGAAAGGCATATTGATTCCCTCCTTATTTATGTGTACAACGCCACATGGATTTTAACTTGTACCATACTTATATATGGTTGGTCAAGAATGTAAAGTAATGATATGTTGTCACTGTACAGAAATGAGAGAGAGTATTATTTAAGTGTCTAGGGTTATATTTCAAGTTGCAGTCTTTGTACCGTTGTATGGTCATTTCGATTATCTTGCTCCAAAGAATATCTCCTTGGATAAATTACAATCCTTAAAACCTGGAATTAGAGTTAAAATACCCTGGATTAATCGAGAAGTGACAGGGGTTTTATTGCGAATTAGCGATAAATCTGAAGTTTCTATTAAAAAATTAAAAACGGTTATTGACATTATCGACGAGATTCCACTTTTCCCAGATTCCATTTTGGAGTTAATCAATTTTAGCAGTCATTATTACCATCATCCAATAGGAGAAGTATTTGAAGCGGCCATGCCGACTATTTTGCGACAAGGTAAAAGCGCGAATTATCGAGAAGGGTATACAGAAGAATTTGAAGAGTTACCCGAGGCTGCATTTGTTTTAAATCCACATCAATCCGACTGCGTCGCTAAAATACTGAATAAGTTAGAAACATTTGAAACATTTTTACTCTTTGGTGTTACGGGAAGCGGTAAAACAGAAGTCTATTTACAAGTCATTGAACAAGTCATTGCACAACATAAACAAGCATTAGTATTAGTTCCAGAAATTGGTTTAACCCCGCAAACAGTGGCAAGATTCGAGAAAAGATTTCTGGTAAAAATTTCTGTTTTGCACTCTGGTTTAACAGATCGAGAAAGACATGATTCATGGATGCAAGCGAGAAATGGTGATGTTGCCATTATTATTGGAACACGTTCAGCGATTTATACACCATTAAAGCATCCTGGAATCATTATCATCGATGAAGAGCATGATTTATCGTTTAAGCAACAAGAAGGATTTCGATATTCTGCAAGAGATCTTGCAGTGTTACGAGGGAAGTTAGAAAACATCCCTGTTGTGCTAGGTTCCGCTACGCCTTCATTAGAAAGCTATTATCAGGCAATATCACAAAAATATCAGTTATTGAAACTTCCCGAGCGTGCAGGTGCGGCAGTATTTCCCATTGTGTCCCTTATGGATATGAAAAAACAATCTAAATTGAAAGAATCCACTATCTCATTTGAGTTGCAAAATTTAATTCAACGTCATTTAAACGCTAAAGGGCAAGTGTTGGTATTTTTAAATCGAAGAGGATTTGCCCCTTTACTCATTTGCAATCAATGTGGGTGGATGGCGGCCTGTAAACGGTGTGATGCAAAGATGACTTTGCATCAACGACCTGCTTATTTACAGTGTCATCACTGTTTGTCAGTTCAGCCCGTCGACAAAATCTGTCGTGAATGTCAACACACGACACTTTCCACCATTGGAATTGGCACACAACGGTTGGAAGAAGATTTACAACAGAGTTTTCCAAATGTTTCCATTATTCGTATAGATAAAGATACGACGAAAAAAAAAGGATCCTTAACTTCTAAATTAGCCCAAATACAACAAGGGCAGCCCTGTATTTTAATTGGAACGCAAATGTTGGCAAAAGGACATCATTTTCCAAAGGTAAGCTTATCTGTGATCATGAATATAGATAGCGGATTATTTAGTTCTGATTTTAGGGGGATAGAGCGAACAGCACAATTGATATTGCAAGTTGGAGGCAGAGCAGGCCGAGAAGATAAACAAGGCGAGGTAGTGTTACAAACGTATCATCCCGAACACTTGTTGTTAAACACCTTATTAGAAAAAGATTATGAAATTTTTGCAAAAGAAGCACTGAAAGAGCGTTGTGAGGCAGGATTTCCGCCGTATCAATTTTTTGCATTAATTCGTGCGGAATCTGTAGATATTGAATCTACAATGAATTTTCTAACGGATTTAAAGTCAGTTATGGGTTCAAATAATATTCAATTACTCGGTCCAATACCTGCTCCTATGCAAAAAAAATCAGGAAAACATCGCGCACAATTACTTTTAAAATCGAAACAACGAACACATTTAATAGCTCAATTAGATAATTTAATTCAAAAGCAATCTGAATTAAAATACCGATCCAAAGTACGGTGGTCAATTGATGTTGATCCGCAGGAAATGTTTTAAAATGTTGTACGCCTTTGAAAAGGCGTCATTACGTAAATCCGTCTTGTCGCTATTGTGAACACTCACATAGTGAATGTGAAGTTATCCAGATAAAGGTAGAAGATGTATATTGTGTTTAATTTTATTGTTGAACTGGATTGCACGGCATTACTTTGTAATGCCTTGCAATAATGAGATTTCGCTAAAGTTCAATTACGCGCCCTTTGTAAAAAAAGGGTGCATTGTAATATTGGAGAGAAAATGTCAGCTGCATATTTAAATTATTTAAGAGAACAAATAGAAACCCTCAAAATGGAAGGTCTTTATAAATTCGAACGAATTATTACATCACAACAACAAGCAGAAATTGCTGTAATGAATGGTGAAGAAAAAAAAGTTTTAAATTTTTGTGCGAACAATTATTTAGGATTGGCAAATCATCCTAAATTGATTCAAGCTGGACAGGAGGCATTGGCTGATTATGGATATGGATTAGCATCAGTAAGGTTTATTTGTGGAACACAAAATATTCATAAACAATTAGAGAAAAAAATAAGTGAATTCTTAGGCACGGAAGATACCATTTTATATTCATCTTGTTTTGATGCAAATGGGGGTCTATTTGAAACATTGTTATCAGAAGAAGATGCCATCATCAGCGATGAGTTAAATCATGCTAGTATTATTGATGGTATTAGATTGTGTAAAGCGAAACGTCTAAGATATAAAAATAACGATATGGCTGACTTGGAAGAACAATTAAAAGCCGCTTCGTCTTGTCGATTCAAAATGATTGCAACAGACGGTGTTTTTTCCATGGATGGAATCATTGCCAATTTAGCAGCTATTTGTGAATTGGCTGAAAAATATGGTGCATTGGTCATGGTAGATGACTCACATGCGGTGGGTTTTATGGGTCAAACCGGCAAAGGGACACCTGAACATTGTGGTGTTGCTGACAAAATTGATATTTATACAGGTACATTAGGTAAAGCGTTGGGCGGTGCATCAGGTGGTTATACGTCTGGAAAAAAAGAAATGATTGAATGGCTGCGAAATCGCTCAAGACCTTATTTATTTTCTAATACCCTTGCACCTTCGATTGTGGGTGGATCGCTGAAAGTATTGGAGATATTAAAAACACAAGGTAATGAATTGCGAGAGAAATTGGTAAAAAATTCGCAGCATTTTAGAGAAAAAATGAGCGCATTAGGATTTACGTTAGTGCCTGGAGAGCATCCTATCATTCCAGTCATGTTAGGTGATGCAAAACTAGCATGTAATATGGCAGACGAATTATTAAATGAAAATATATATGTCATTGGATTTTCTTATCCTGTTGTACCTAAAGGCGCTGCAAGAATTCGTACACAAATGTCCGCCGCGCATAGTATTGATCAAGTGGACATGGCTGTATTGGCTTTTGAAAAAGCGGGTAAAAAATTAGGAATTATCTAACATGAAAGCATTAGTAAAAGCAAAACCAACGAAAGGATTATGGCTCCAAGATATTCCAACTCCTGTCATTGGACACAATGAAGTATTAATTAAAATTCGCAAGACTGCCATCTGTGGTACAGATATTCATATTTATAATTGGGATGAGTGGGCGCAACAAACTGTTCCGGTTCCTGTGACTATTGGGCATGAATTTGTGGGTGAAATTGTAGAATTCGGCAGCGAAGTTGAAGGGTTAAAAATTGGTCAACGTGTGTCAGGGGAAGGACATCTTACTTGTGGATATTGCAGACAATGCAGAGCGGGTAGAAAACATTTATGCCGAAATACCATTGGATTAGGTTACAGCAAAAAACCCGGCTGTTTTGCAGAATATTTATCTTTGCCGGCTGTTAATGTGTATCCTATACCTGACAATATTTCCGATGATGTGGCTTCATTTTTAGATCCTTTAGGAAATGCTGTACATACCGCTTTATCGTTTGATTTAGTGGGCGAAGATGTTTTAATTACTGGGGCAGGCCCTATTGGAATCATGGCAATTGCCGTTGCAAAAAAAGTGGGTGCAAGATTTATCGTCATTACTGATGTAAACGAATATCGATTGGAGCTTGCAAGGAAAATGGGTGCAACAATCGCCATTAATCCGAATAAAACTTCCTTGGATAATGTGATGCAGTCCTTGAATATGAAAGAAGGATTTGATGTGGGATTAGAAATGTCTGGTAATCCTCAAGCATTTACGCAAATGTTATCTTATATGAATCATGGCGGCAGAATTGCAGCGTTAGGTATTCCGTCATCACCTATCCCAATTAATTTTAATCATATTATATTCAAGGGATTAATATTGAAGGGAATTTACGGCCGAGAAATATTTGAAACATGGTATAAAATGATAACGTTATTACAAAGTGGGTTAGAGGTTGCGCCAGTGATAACGCATCAATTTTCATATCAAGATTATGAGCAAGCATTTGCTGTGATGGCATCCGGCCAATCAGGCAAGGTAATATTAAATTGGCTTGCTTAATTTGTTGATTTCATTGATAATGGCGCCAGATGACCTTTCTGAGTGTTTATGGCGCCTTTTCTGTTGTCTTTAGTGGTTAATTTTTTTCAATTTATTCAAGATTATCTTACGTGAACAATATAAAATTTAGTGAATATCATTTTTGCAGTGCGCTTCAGTCATCTTTAGATCGCTTAGGGTTTATACATCCCACGCCTATCCAAGAAAAATCCATTCCTTTGGCGTTAGAAGGTAAAGATATTTTAGGATCTGCACAAACTGGCACAGGCAAGACTTTTGCCTTTACATTACCCATCTTAGAAAAATTTCTTGACTCGAATTCTTCTAATGAAACTGCGCTCATATTAGCGCCTACACGTGAATTAGCGGCACAAATTCTCAAAGCCATCCACGATTTATTACCTAAAAACAGTAGAATTAAAACTGCATTGCTTATTGGCGGCGATCCTATTGGAAAACAATTTAGATCGCTTGATCTGCATCCACAAATTGTTGTGGGGACACCAGGCAGAATCAATGATCATTTAAAAAGACGCAGTTTAAACTTAAAACAAACACACTTCTTGGTATTGGATGAAGCAGATCGAATGATGGACATGGGATTTGAACCGCAAATTCAAGAAATCATTAGAATGCTTCCTGAAGAAAGACAAACATTTATGTTTTCTGCAACTCTATCTCCATCCATTGTTAAACTTTCTCAGAAGTATCTCAAACATCCAGAAAGAGTAGCGGTAGGAGAACAACATAAGATTGCTACTAATATTAAGCAAGAAGTTATTCACCTCAAACCATCTCAAAAATACGCTGCTTTAGTAAAAGAGTTAGATAAAAGAGAAGGCTCTATTATTGTATTTGTAAAAACAAAACAAGGTGCAGATGATTTAGCCGATAAACTAGAAGAACATGAACATAGCGCTAAAGCCATTCATGGTAATTTGCATCAACGAAAACGCGATAAAGTAATATTTTCTTTTCGAAATAAACGCCATCGAATTCTTGTTGCAACAGATGTTGCAGCAAGAGGTTTAGATATTCCACATATCGAACATGTCATTAATTATGATTTACCTCAAACACCAGAGGATTATAAGCATCGTATTGGAAGAACAGCGCGTGCAGGTAAAAAAGGTGAAGCAATAAGTTTTGTTGCACCGAGTGATGCAAGAATGTGGAAAGAAATTCAGCGATTTTCTCAACAAAATAACATTCAAGGCTCAACTCACCAAGAACAGCATCATAAGAGTGAATATGAACACGAACATAAAAAACGACCACATAAAAATAGATATAAACAAGAAGATCAAAAAAGACATGATAAAAGACCAACATTTAGTCAACGCAAAGATGGTCGATATAAAGATGAACGAGACGATCAAAAAAGATTCGATAAAAAGCCAGCATTTGGCCAGCGTAAAGATGCTCCACATAGAGATGAGCGAGAACCTCAAAAAAGATATGATAAAAAGCCAACCTTTGGTCAACGCAAAGATGGTCGATATAAAGATGAACGAGAAGATCAAAAAAGATACGATAAAAAACCATCATTTGGCCAACGTAAAGATGGTCCCTATAAGGATGATCGAGAACCTCAAAAAAGATATGATAAAAAGCCAATATTTAAAAAACAAAAAGATAATGAACACAAATTTGGCGATAAACCAAAATTTAAACCCAAGCAAAAATTTAATGATAAAAAAAAGTTTAAATCATTTGAAAAGCGGGATATTAAATAATTTAAATTTCGTAATACCCAGTCAATAAGACGCGAATGCTCTCTGGTGTCTCTCGATCATGGGAAGCAGATCCATTTTCGCTTTTTTATTGGCTCTTTTTATTGATCTATGTCAGATGAATTAATAAAACCTTAAGCTTCCTATCGTATAGTCTGCTTTTTTATATAATATAATTTAATAAAAACGTTATATAATTAAATATATTTTATTTTTAATATTAATGAGGTGTATTTGTGAATAAAGATCAAGTTCAAAAAGCAGAGCTAAAATCAGTAAACCCCTGCGAATTTTTAGATAAGCATGTCGCAGGCCCAATAACAAATGCGTTAGTGTCAAAATTTAAGGATTCGGGATATGGTAGAGGAAACTGGGAGATCGATGATGATGCTAATACATACTGTTGTCGTTTTAGATTTACTGCCGAAAAATCATTAATTAATGAAGAACAACTACAAAAACTTATCAGAGAACTGCACCCTGTATTAACAAACTCAAAAACTAAAATTTCTGGTATGCCTGCAGTAGGTCGATTTGGCGAAGGGGCTCCATTTGATTTCATATTGAGTATCCCTGTTAATGATCCTGCTTTTCTTGAATTTTTAAATAAAGATAAGTTAGAAGAACCTATTAAACC
>Ga0068855_100000721_pt1 | contig 40566 bp, 44 predicted proteins | sample KBSCornC52_FD_66592 | JGI IMG/M metagenome (GOLD analysis project Ga0068855, IMG submission 66592) | Corn rhizosphere microbial communities from Kellogg Biological Station, Michigan, USA - KBS Corn C5-2 | ecosystem: Host-associated > Plants > Roots > Rhizosphere > Soil ...
GGCGTCAGCGGGGTAACTTTTGCCGTGGGAGCGCCGGTCGTGCACTTGTCGCACGGCCAATGGGAGATGGCGCTAGGCAGCGTCGGGTTGCGAGTCGTCGGGCCGCTGCTCGGCGCTGTGATCGGAAGTACGCAAGATGGCGAGACGAGCTCCGACACCTCCGGCGGCAATACATCCGCGAAATGGACAACGACAGGTGTCGCCATCGGTGGCCTCGTAGCGTCGGCAGTGGACGGACTATTGCTTGCCTACGATGCGCGCCCGGGACCGATTTCGGCGCCGGTTCGCAACCAATTGCTCAAGATCGAGCTCTCGCCACATCTCGCGCTCACGCCTCATGGCCTCGCGATCGGGCTTTCCGGTTCGCTTTGACGGTGCACATGCGCAATCAGCAGGTCACGTTTGCACACGCCGAAATCAGCGGAACCGGAAGATCCTGCATCCATGACCCTCGGGTGCCCAGCGTTCTCGTGGGCAAGGACTTGGCCTCGAATTCGGAATAATGCCCGATGCTTGCTCGAGTCCCTGCGCTGATCGCTTCGTCTATTTTCGTCGCGCAGGTGTCCGCGTGCGGCCTTGCGAATTCCGAATGCCGTACCGACGCGGAGTGCGGGTCGGGTCAACGCTGTGTCTATCCCATCAAGGACGGGTGTTCGGCGAAGGGGCAGTGCAAAGATCTCTCAACTCCGCGCTGCAACTTGATTACCACCTACTGCGGCTGCGACGGCTCTACCGTTTCGGTCTCGTGCGGGTATTCAGGGGGCTCTGCGCCCGTCGCAGGTCCGGACAACGGCAGCTGCCCTCACGGCACAAAGGACGCTGGTGGCCCCTGCACCACGAGCGCTGACTGCGGTCTAAACCAAGGTTGCTACTATCCGATCGCAAACGGTTGTTCGGCTACTGGCGTGTGCCTCGAGGACGTCCCGGGGATCGCCTCCAACGTTTGCCTAACGGGTACCGTTTACTGCGGCTGCAATGGCCAGACGCAACTCGTTTGCGCCGGGCACGACGGTTATGTTGAAGCTCCCGTGTCCGGCACAAGGGACTCAAGCGGCTCCTGCTCCGGCTCGCTCCTCCTGAATCCCGACGGCGGAAGCCAAATGTAAGGAGACGGTTCTGGCGCTCAGCCTGAGCTGAGATGCTGTGCTTTGCGACGACAGCTCGTGAAAGGAACGCCCAGTGCTAGATCCGGTTCAACAATCGCTGAGTAGACCTCGAGCGAGCGTGTCGGTCGCCGGACGCAGGAGTGCAATGTGCGGCGGCGTCCAACGCGAATTGTTTTTGGCTGCCGTCTCCACGACCCTCGCTGTTTCGCATTTGGCTCTTGCGCAGGGCAGCTCTCCGCCGGAAGAGCGGCAGACCATCGCTTCGGATGTTCGCCAGCCGTCAGTTCCGAGGCGTTGGTACGGCTGGCAAACTTTCTCAGCAACGACGGGATCGCAGCGGGATTTTTCTTCGCTGGAGTGGCTGACGATCACAACACCCCGTTGCTCGGGATCAGCGGGGTGACTTTCGCAGCGGGAGCGCCGGTCGTGCACTTGTCGCACGGCCAATGGGAGATGGCGCTCGGCAGCGTCGGGTTGCGAGTGGTCGGGCCGCTGCTCGGCGCTGTGATCGGAAGTACGCAAGATGGCAAGACAAGCTCCGACATGTCCGGTGGTAACACGTCCGTGAGATCGACAACGATGGGGGTCGCGATCGGCGGCCTCGTAGCGTCCGCGATAGACGGACTACTACTCGCGTACGATGCGCGCCCAGCACCGAGCTCGATTCCCGTTCGCAACCAATTGCTCAAGATCGAGCTCTCGCCGCATCTTGCGCTTGTGCCTCACGGTCTAGCGGTCGGGCTTTCCGGTTCGCTTTGATATGTGCATCGTGATCTGCAAACAACACCAACTGTCACTGAGGCGGATGAGCACATCAGGCCGCTTGCCCGCCGTTACTTTCGTTATCGGCGGGCTGACCTTGCTCTCTGCGTGTAGCGGGGACACAAATTGCGCGGCAGGATGCCAGTCCCTTGCGACGTTCAAGTTCGCGAATCCGCCCGCAGGATCCGTGTTTGTCATAACGCGCCAACCCGGGAATTCGAACATGACATGTACCGTGAACGCAGAGAACGAGACAAAATGCGAGCAAAGCTCTGGCAACATCTTCCATGTGTCGATTGAATCGCATCGACTCGAGAGCGTGACTTACACAGAGCTACCACCGGTGGATAATCGCCTTCAGGTGAACGTTGACGGTGCGTCGGCGATCGACGAGACATTCAACGACAAACCCAAATCCGTGCAGCGGCCATGTTCTTTGACTTGCAATGAAAGTCCAGATTTAGTGTCGACTAGGTCAGCATACTTTGCCCGATCACCTTCGTAGCGCGGCCGACCGAACGGATACCTGCGAACGAGCCATCAGAAAGCAGGGCGATCTGCGACCAGCCGGGGCTCGAGCTCGTAGCCGATGGCGGCGTCCATGGGCGAGTCGTCGAGGACGAGGTCCTGTTGGGCGCGATACTCGGGGAAAAAATCCGGATCATCCGACCGGCGCCGTGAAGGGATCACCAACCCTGCGCTTAAGGCCCCAAGTGCGCTACGCTCTCCAGAGGAATGCTTTCACACTTGGAGATGCTTGGCCGCATTGCGGCGGGCGCGGCCTTCGGCGACATCATCGGCTACGAGCGCGACCGGCACCGGCGGCACGTTGGGCTTCGCACCCACCTGATCGTAGCCATGGCGGCGGCAAGCTTCATGGTCATCTCGTCGCAGTTCGTTTACTGGCAGCACTACCGCGCCAACGATCTGGTCGAGGTAGACGCTTCTCGCATTGCTGCGTCGGTGGTGTCGGCGGTGGGCTTCCTCGCGGGTGGCGCCATCTTGCGCACAGGCGCGACCGTGCAGGCTCTGACGACCGCGGCGGGCCTATGGCTCGTGACGGCAATCGGCATGTGCGCGGGCTCCGGCATGTTCGTGGAAAGCGCGGAGGTCACCTTGCTTGGGATCATTGCGCTGACGGCGCTGCGCCGCTTCGAGGACAAGAACCTGCTGCGTCGGCAATTGAGTATCGTCCTCAGCGAAGGCGCGGCCGATCTCAGCGCGGTCGTCGAAGCATTGCGCGTCATCGGCGTTGTCGCCCAAGACGTAAAATACGACAAGCGCCTGGACGACGAGAAAAAGCGAGTCGTGGCTACGCTGGACATCGAATTTGCCGACACGGTCGGCATTCCGAAGCTGATCGAGGCGGTGGAAGGTGTCCATGGGGTGCGGCGCATCATCGTGCAACACTCGGCGTAGCAAGGCACGATCGCTGACCCGCTGCGGCGCGCCAGCGCAATGCTAGCGGCTTTGGGTCTCGACATTCTCTTCCGTCGGCATGGCCGCGCTCAAAAAATACGGCCTTCCGTCGTGAGGCGATCGGCGGCGCCCGCTAAAGGGACCGGCGGAGAGCCTCGGCATGTGAACCCTCGGCCCTGCAGAGGCTCCCGTACGCAGCGCGTTTGCAATAAGGTAGTGCCGATGAGGTCCGACGTCTTCGCGCGCTTGCGAGAGCTCGTGTTTGCGGAAACAGCTCCGACGATCGCGGCCGATACCACACAGCCGACGATCCCGATCGAGCGCTCGTCAGACGGCTGGTACTGCCTCACGCCGGCAGGCGAGTTGCTGCACGTAACGCACCGATGGCGAAGTCATTCCGGTCTTGGACTCTGAGCGGGAAGCTGCACTGATCGGCAGACTCGTCACGCGGTTCCCACTCGCGACCGCGTTCCTTCCGAAACCGGAAGATATCGGCGTCTGCTCCGCATGCAGTGGACTTGGTCGAGCAAACGGCGCGCAGCGTACTTCGGATGCGAGCTCATGCGAATGCGGTGGCCTTGGCTGGAAGCCGCGGCCTCGTCCGGTGCCCAGCGAGAAGACGGGTCCGCGGCTTTCTGAAAACGCGCTGGACATGCGCCCTGAGATCGCCGTAGCGGCAGTCAGGGACGAAGTATTCGGACCCGATGTCGTCCTGAACCTCTCGACCGGCGAAGCACACCTCCGCTTTGAAGACGGCAGCTTTGTCGGCGCAGCGCCGCCAGCCCCAACGACGGCCGCATCACGCCGAGGCTCTCTCGATTTTTTCGGGCATCTTCGACGCGAGCGCGCGCGTCGAGCTCAACCGCCTGCCCGAGCTCTTCTGCGGGTTTCCGCGCCAATCCGGGCAGGGGCCGACGCTCTATCCAGTGGCTTGCTCGCCGCAAGCCTGGGCGGCAGGCGCGGTGTTTCTACTGCTCAAGGCGGTGCTTGGCTTGGACATCGACGCGCTGAAGCAGCAGGTCACATTTCGCTCTCCCGCGCTGCCGGAGTTCCTGAGCGAGCTCTGCATCTCCAACCTGCGGGTAGGCGATGCGCGCCTGGATCTGCGTCTGCAGCGCCATCCCGATGACGTCGATCACCATCTTGCGCAGACATGGCAACGTGCAACTGGTGACGCTCAGATGAGCAGGCGCTGCAGGTTCATCCGCTCACGCTTGATGAACGCTTCCTCACCGGGCGCGGGCGCTCCGCGTCGCGGCACTCGGACGTGAGGCTACGCGCGCTGATTCGGCTCCGTATGGGACGGCTAACTTCGGTCGAGGCGTGCCTCGATCTTCTCTACGGCAGTCGCGAGGTAACCGAGGTGAGCTTGTTTGCCACAGGGTGGATTCGCGGAGCCAAGACGGGCGGTCTACTCCTCGCGGATCGCAGCGACGCAGGCCACGCGCCACCACGGGGTCAATCGGAGCGTGGTCGCAGCGTGAGCAATTGGTCAGGCTCGAGAATCTAGACTTGCGTGCTGCTGGTGATCTGCGCTCGATTCGTAGTGCTTCGCCAGTTGCAGGCTTCCGAGTAGGCGGTCCGAGGGGCGAAGCGCCCAGGAGACGATCGCGATCAATGCGAAGGCCAGCGGCACGAGCAGGTTGCCAAGACTATCACCCGCCGCCGCGTGTGAGGCCGCTGCTCCCGTTGTCTCAAAGATAGCGCCAGCGTAGGCCCATTCCTTTAGCCGGGGAAAACGCGGCAGCAGGACCGCGAATACTGCGGCCACCTTCCACGCTCCAAGAATCACGACAAAGTACGAGGGATAGCCTAGATGGGCCATCACCCGCGTGACCTCGGCTCGCTGCGCCAGATCCGCGAGGCCGCCGACGAGAAGCTCGAGTGCGAGGATGATGGTCGCGGTCCAATAGGCGTAGATTTTCGCTTTCATGATACCGCTCACGGAGGCAACGTTTGCGCCGCGTCTCGCCCGAGCTTCGAGTCGATGCCCCCGCGTGCCACGCGACGGTGGGCGAGCCGAACGATCACCGGGATTAGGGCACACCCAGTCGACGGTGGTCACTTGTGAAATTGAGCAAGCGTCTCGAGCGTGATCGGAAGGAACGATTGCGCCCCGGTGATACCGGACAGGACTGCCTATGGCCGCTACTCGGGATCCCGTTCGGTTCCCGCGACCAGCAGCCTGTGACAACCGAAAAGCCTCGCCAGCGCCGGATTTAGCACGCGGCATCAAGGCTGCCGCAAGTCGCTACTTGCCGCGCCAGGCATTTTTCCAAAGAAGGGCGGAGGCATGCTCGAGCCGAAGGCGACGAAGGTCGGCTCACTTGTAGCGAGCGCTCTGGCCCGCCGTTTGCTACGTCTCTCAGTAAGGACCACCCGAGCGATAACGTTTGGTGAATTCAAACTGGTGAAATACCCAGGGTGGAGGGCCCACGTATTGCCGGGTTGGTCCGAAAGTTTTCGCTTGCTTGATGAGTGACGGCGATGCTCGGAGGGGCTCAGGGCTCGGTTTGGGGATGAGGCGGTGGTGCCGTCACAGTCGGCTCGCAAGTCCGAAGAAGCATGCGATGTCCTCCAGGCAACGCTTGTCTCTCGGCGAGCGTGCCCATCCTCAAGCCGCTGGCCCGCTCCTTCGGCAGCGGAGAACCGCGCGAATGCTTCACGTTCTCGGAATCCGCGCCGCCTCCGTCATTTGGGATATCGGCCGTCGTCGGCCTGTGAGTCACGGGGCGCTGGACGCGGCCGCCTCGTTGGATGGATGAAGCCAGCGGGCTTGCTCGCCGCTGGCTCTGCGAGTTGCACCTTCACAATTTCGGCGAGTGTTGCCAGATCGATTTGCCCTGACAAGATCAAATCATCGAGCGTCACGATGCCGACGGCAACACCGCCGTTCGAAATAGGGACTCGTCGCACGTGGTGGATTCGCATCAACCTGGCGGCCAGCTCTTCCGAATCCGTGATTGATAGCGTTGCGGGATCGGGAGTCATCACATCGTGCAATAGTGCTGCCCGTGGGTCCAAATCGGAGCCGATGACGCGAAGTGCGAGATCGCGATCGCTGACAATACCCACGACACGGCCGGACTCCTGCACGATGACCGCACCAATGTGATTGCTCTCCATTGCGCGCACCGCGTCGAACGCGGTGGTACTCCAATTTTGAATGACCATCCGCTTTCTGAGACAATATTGTTCGAGCGACATGCTCGAACATTTTGCAAGCGATGTACCACTCGAATGAGCGTTTTTTCCGGCTCGAGCTTCACACCTGACCCCACGACGACATTCGAATTGCCGGGTGCACGCCGTTATGGTCAGCGCCAATCAACCAAATGGAAATTTTGCATTCTGCGGGATTTAGTGACGACGTGGTGAGCGCGCCGTCTGCCGCTGCACTGATCGGCCTGCCCGGTCACCGAGCAGAAAGATCGGCGCCGAGACGAGCTGAACGAGAACGGAGAACACGATCAGCGCCACGTGCGAGTGCTCATAGAGCAGCCCAGTCACGATGCTCCCGACGAGCCAGCCAGCTCCATATCCTACGTAGAAAAGTCCGAAAGCCAGGTTTCTCTTGCCTTCCGGGAGCACGCTCGACACCAGCGCTTTGAGCAGCGTGTCCTGCGTCGCGTAACCGACGCCCCACAGGATCATACCGGCGAGCACGACGAAAAAGCTGCCGTAAAACACCAGGGGCGCGAACAGTGACGAGATGAACACCGCGGAGAGGACGACGATGATGCCCTTTCGATCGTATAACTTTCCCAGGGCAAGGCTTGCAAACACGCCGGCGCCGGTGGAGAGTGCGAGAAACACGGGCGACCATCGGCCGGCGACTACACCCGTGGTCGCGAAGTGGTACGAGATGAGCTCGAAGCTCATCAGACCAGCAGCAAAACAAGATCCCGCGAGCATGTAGAGCCAGTACGCCCGCGTGAAGCTCTGGGCCGGGGCGGTCCGGCCTTCCTCCAAGCGTGACGGGAGCGGAAAGACGACCCGAGCGGCGGTCAGAGCGCTGAGAGCCAGCACGGTCGAAATCAAGAGCGTGGCGTACCCGGTACGGAAGCTTCCGTGCATCCAGAGAACCAACGCGATGAGCAGCGGCCCCAGCGTAGCGCCGGTCTCGTCGAGGGCCGTATTCAACGCATACACCCAACCTTTCCCGAGCTTCCCGGTGGTATAGGACAGCATAGCTTCCACGGTTGGTTTACGCATCGCCCGGCCGATGCGCTCCGCCAGGACCAGCGCCGCAGCGAGCCACCAGTTCCCCGCGAGTGCCATGGCAGGAACCGCAAGCAGGTTGACCACGTAGCCGGCGAACGTGATGCTCCAATACTTCCCCGTCTTGTCGCTCACGTATCCGGAGATGGAACGCAGAGCGTAGCCGAGGAATTCACCAGCTCCCGCAATGATGCTGACGGCGGCTGCCCTCGCTCCGAGCGTCTTCAGATAGGGGCCATTAATGGCGGCGCCGCCTTCATAGGTCACGTCGGCAAACAGATTGACGAGGCCCATTGTCAGCACGAAATGGAAAGCTGACTGGCTCGCGCGAGCGCCGGGCAAGTTGGCGGTCGACGTGTTCTGTTCGCACGTCATTGGCCGCGCTCGCGACCGACGTGCGCGTTCAACAACCGCAGACCAGCGTCGAGGATGAACACGAACATGGTGTCCAGAATCTGCGTGGCGTCGATGCCGGCTTCGTGCACGATCGAGCTACGCTTCGGCTTGACCTCATCTTGAGCTGGCTCGTCACGGGACCGGCGCTTGGATTTCGCGCTGGATAGCCTCTCCGAGCTGCCCCACCTGACGCGCGATTCTGGCCAAAATATCGTCCAACGAGATAACAGCCGCGAGGCGCCCGCCATCGTTCACTACCGGCAAGCGACGCACGCCGAGATCGCGCATGGTCGCGATGGCTTCATCCAGGCTACGCCGTACCGACAGAAATATGGGATGCGGGGACATGACGTCTTCGACCCGTACTTTGGCCGGGTCACGCGCTTCAGCCATCACGCGAACCGCGAGATCTCGGTCGGTGAGCACCCCTACCGGCTCTCGATCATTCGCGACTACCACGGAGCCGATATTCTGACCACGCATCAAACGTGCAGCATCCACACAAGTGGCGCTGCGCGGCAAGGTTTCCACGTTCGGGTTAATCAATTCTGCGATCGACATGGCACTCCTCTTCTCGGTTGTTCGCTATTGCTCGTGCAGCGTCGCACACTGAGATATAGCGCTACGAGCAGTTGCTCAGGCTCGTCTTGCGCGCCGCTCCCTCGCCGCGATCGGAGCCACAACTCCCCAGCAGCACGCCGCAGCGTCATCAAGTCAGGACAGAGCCTCGCGCTCGATAGGTACCGCTCGCGGTTGACAGATATTGGCAAGCGTCGACGCAATTTCGTTCGGCGCGAGCTCTAGCTCGTTCCAGCGCGCCGCCTCCGTTTGTGACTGGGCGACGATGTCAGCCAGTGAAATAATGCCAAGTAACTTTCGTTCCTCGTTCAGGACTGGAATGCGCCGGATCTGTTTCAAACGCATCAGGTGCTCTGCTAATGCAACGTTGTCATCGGGCGCACAGTGAAACAGATTCGGTGACATTGCCTCCGAAATTGGAATCGCGCTCGGCGCTCGGTCTTTGCTCCAGGTCGCGATGCAGATATCGCGGTCGGTGATCATGCCGACCACGCGATCGCTGCCCTCCTCGATAACCGGAACCGCTCCGCAGTCGCAATCCCACATCAAGCGAACTGCCGCACTCAATGGCGCGCTGGTGGTAGCAGTCGCCACATCGGTGGTCATCAGGTCTCGTACTTTCATTGTCCTCTCCTCGTGCGGCGTTTGTAGTACTTGCGCTCCGCAGCCAGTGCCAAAGCTCCGGCCTGCGACCAGATGAATGTGCAAGACGCATACCGACAATTCGAGTTGTTGACGCGCCAAATCCTTCTGCCCGAAATCCTTCTTTGCGCGACGAGGAGCGGCATCATGAGAATGGGGTCGTCTTGGACCGTCGGCGGCGGGCGAGCTCAACCGGGGCGAGCGCGCCCGTCAGAATTTGTAGCAACCGGTCGATCTCGAATGGTTTGCGCAAAAATGCAGCACTCAACGCTCGCGCGCTGCGCTCGACCTGCGCGTCCTCAAATGCGGACATCACGATCAGCGCAGCAGATCCGGTTGAACGACGAAACGCTTGCAAAACGTCGAGTCCACTGAAGCCAGGCATGACCACATCCGTGATGATGGCATCGTAGGAAAGTCGACCGTCCTCACATTGAGAAGCTTCGATCAGCAGGTCCAAGAATGCATCGCCGTCCTTCGCCTCAGTGACTAGGTAGCCTTCCGATCGGAGGAGCGGCGACAAGAGCACCTTGAAATCTTCATCGTCCTCGGCCAGGAGCACACGAGGGGCGCCCTGCATTGGGGTTACGTGGCGTCGTCTCCCTTGCCCTCCGGCGCCACAGGAGGCATCGAGAGCACCGGAGTGAGCCAGCGCTGGTTGCCGCGGAACCTGCTCAAGATCGGAGTTTCGCCTAATTTTAGGCGCGCGAGGCCGGTGGGCGGTTGGGATCGCGATTTCCTGCAAATGGCTTGCAAGAGCTCGTGGTGCTGAATTGGTTACGTGTGAAGGACTCACCGTTACCTCCAAATTTTCTTGAGACCTCGGTATCGAAACAGAGCGCACCAGCCACTCTGAGTGGGAGAGCATTTTCCCTCGCAGCGGGCGTCGGTCAATTCCTCATTTTTGTCCCGTTGAGTGGGCGATATCACGTCCGCTCCACGATTAATTTCGCCACTATTTCCTGGCGGCGCGATCGAATCCGAAGGCGAACGTTTCTAGTGACGGGCACGTGCGATCCGGCGCGCCTGATTGGCGTAAGACTTGCCGCACGCGCTTCGTGCGTAGTTCTAACTGGCGATACGTCCTCGCACTACAGCGGCGATCTCGAGCGCGCTTGCGGCGATCACGAATCGTGGCGTTGATCGCGCTCAGCGCTGTTCCGAACGCCGCTCGTGAGGCCGATCGAGCTCAGTCCGTTCCCCGATCCAGTCGCTCCACTTCCGAACCCGCATCGCCGTGTCCTCTTGATATGGCAGTCATCAGCGGAAAACATTGTTCCCGTGTGGAGCAACGCTGTCTCGAGTGGCTCGACGATCCAAAGCTTTCCTACGCCCGCTGCGCGGTGTACGCGCAGCCTTCGCGCTGCGTTGGAGCGCGAATCGGTATGCAGTACTGCGTTGACCGTTACGAGTACATGCGCCCGGGTGAACGATATCCGCTGAATCACCAGAGTCTCGAAAAAGTCGAGACGCTCTGCCGAACACTCGGCAAACGCTTGTGCACCGAAGCGGAGTGGAATTTCGCGTGCGAGGGCGAAGAGATGCGGCCCTACCCGTATGGCTTCGCGAGAGCTGCAGTCTGCAACCAGGATCGAAGTGATCTGTTCGAGCGAACTCGCTCGCTACTCAGAATGCGCGACCTACGTGAGGCAGCCGAAGAGCGCCCCCTCTGTGTGAGCGTGTTCGGCGTTTTCAGTCTCGTCGGTAACCTGGACGAGCCGGTCCTGAACGAGCTTGCTGGACGCGAATCGCGCTTTCGCGGCGTGTTGAAAGGGGGCTGGTGGGCGCCAGGTAGGAATCGCTGTCGAGCGGCAACCACCGCTCATGACAACTTCTACGAGGGCGTTCAAGTAGGCGCGCGTTGCTGCGCTGACGCAAGAAGGGAGGCCGCCGTTGCCGGCGACAGTGCTCATCACGGCTAAGCGATTATTGAGCGCGCGATCGCGGCGCGCGAGCCTCCCGCGGCAGGGTGCTACGCCCGCGACAAAAGGCGTCGCCCGCTCGCGCGCAGCCGACGACTGGCGACATCGAGTTGCCTGATGGCCGGATCGCGCCGTGCCTTCACTCTGAGTCGTGCTCGAGGCCCGTTTGAACGCAACGAGCATTGGCTCGCGGGAATTCTCGCCCTCGTTCTTGCCCACGCTGCGCCCGAGCTTGCTCGCGAGCGGCTACGGTCATCATCACCTGGCATCGTTGAGCCGCAGCTGGAGGCCGCCCCGGCGAGTACGACTTTCGAGTCCTCGACTCGCGCATGGCCCTCGCTTGGGCACCGCCGTGACGGCACATCCGCTGCATGGCCCTTCTCCCTACGTTTGAACGGAGATAGGTGGCTGGAGTAGTCGGGCTCGTAGGAGGTCAAAAGCATGGACTCGTTCCATCACATCTTAGTGCCGATCGATTTCGACGAATCGTCCCAGCAAGCGCTGGAGATCGCAGTCGTCCTGTCGGAAAAATTCCACGGCGCGCTCACTCTGCTCCACATTTATGACCTCCCCGTACAAATGACCTATGGCGCAGCCTGGCCCGTAGATTTCGCCCAGTCCGCCGAGACCGCTGCGCGCCAGCTACTCGAGCAGAGCTTGAATCAGGTACGCAAGCGAGTCCCTGCCCAACAGCGGTCCTTGGCACTGGCGAGCCATGGCGCGAGATTTTGGCTCAAGTCGATGCGATGCGCGCAGACTCAGTGGTTATGGGCACCCACGGCCGTCGCGGCCTACAGCACATCGTGCTCGGCAGTGTTGCTGAGAAAATAGTGCGCATGTCTCCGGTGCCGGTGCTGACGGTCCGGTCCGCAGGGGGCTAGCGGAGTTGCGAAACACTCGCTGCGATTGCGCACTCGCAAATCGCGCTTGGAGCGCGTTCGGGTGTCACTCGGGATCGGGAAGAATCTCCTTCAGCGGCTTCGGGAGCTGCTGCTTCACGTGTTTGAGTTCACTTCCATCGATGAAGCGACCGAGCGTCGCGCCAACTTGTCGAACCAATGCGACGGCGCGGTCGGGATCGAGGCCTAGGAAGCGCGCTATGTCCCCCTCGATCGACTGGCGAGTGACGGCGAGGTCCGGGCCCGCGGGTAAGTCGAGTAGCTCCTCTTTCAGCATCGATGGCAGCTGGGACGCGAAATCCTGCGCTTCTCCGGCGGTCAGCCGGCGAACGAGCCCCGACGTCACCGTCTTGAACGCCAAAAGCGCTCGATCGGGATCGTCGAGCCCGAGCTCGGCCTGCAGAGCAGCCGTGAATTCGTGAAGTGTTTGTTCGGCATGTGCCGCATGCCGCGCTTCACGCGCGGCCGCCACTTGACCTCCGCGCCCTATCGCGGGTCTGGTTGGATGGGGAACTCCAGCGGGCTTACTCGCGGCGGGCTCTGCAAGTTGTACTTCCACGATTTCGGAGGCGGTGACCAAGTCCACCGTTCCGGTCAGGATCAAATCGTCGAGCGTGACAATTCCGACGGCGCGAGTGCCGTCCGTGATGGGGATCCGGCGCACGTGTCGCGCGCGCATCAATTTGATGGCCTGCTCCTCCGAATCACCAATCGACAGAGTCGCGGGCTCGGGGGTCATTTCGTCGTGCAACTGCGTCTCTTTCGCATCTAGATCGAAGCCGATCACGCGGAGCGCGAGATCGCGATCGGTAACGATGCCCACGACTCGATCCGCGTCCTGCACGATGATTGCGCCGATGTGATTGCTCTCCAGCGCCCGCACGGCGTTATACGCGCTGGTGCCGGAATTTTGGATGACGTGCGTTTTCTGCTGCAATATTGAGCGAGCGACATTGTCGCGGAATTTTGCAAACCATGTACCAGTGAGCGAGCCACTGTTTGAGCGAGCAGCTCGTAACCCCGCCCGCTGATCGCTCGTAAGTGCCGCTGAGCGCCATTCGGCGATCGCCGGTGCGAGTCACATAGCGCCCGTTTCACGGCGTACCGTACGCTTGCGGCCAGCACCGGATCGACCGCGCCACGGTCGCAGAAGGGAAGCGGGCACCTTGGACCAGTAGCCAATGTTCACCCCGCCTCGCTAGGTCGCCACATCATTCCGATTGGTTGGTGGTTTGGCCGCGCAACGGGAGCGCGGAGCTCGGGTGCACGTTGGGCCTTCGTGTGGGTGGCCGATTGCCACGGGCGTGACGTGCTGGCCGCGAGCCGCGAGGCTGCGACCGACGAGCTCTGATCGCGGCCCGTCAGCCGCATTCATATTCCAGTCGGGAACGTCTCGGGCGCTTCGCCGTGTTGCCATTGAGAGGTGCACTCCAGCGGTTCGAGCGCGCGCGTTCGATCGATGTGGATGATGGCGTCAAACTCGCGACGGAGCTGCACGTGGAAGTAGTGGCTGAGTCGCTCTGTCTCTGGTTTATACACAACGCCGATCGCGCGTTGCAGGCGCGGTTCGTCCACCAAGCTCTGCAGCTCGCCATCCTCGAAATCGCGCAAAAGCAGGCTGAAGCCCGGCTCACCGAGGCGATGAAATACTTCTTCGTAGCTCTTCGGCAGAGCGGTTTGGACGCGCATCCGCTGGACAGAGCCGCCCCAATCCGAAGCCGCGGTGACGGTGCCCGTGTACGTGCTGAAGCCAATCAGCACGATCTTCTCAGGGTGCCGCTTGCAAGCGAGCTCCCCGATGTTGATTTCACCTTCAGCTCCGAGCTCCGTCGCGCGCGCATTGCCGACGTGCGAGTTATGCGCCCAAACCACGATCTTCGGCTGCTGGAACCGCCGCCCGAGGTGCGCGAATAGTGCATCTAGCGTATCTGCCATATGAGTGTCGCGCAGATTCCAGCTCGCGATCTGGCCTCCGAACATGGAGCGGTAATACGTTTCGGCGTTCTTGATCACCCGAGCATTCTGTTCCGCCTCGAAGTATTCGTCCTCCGCAGCTAGCCCATCGCGACGGAGCATGCTGGCCTTCCGTTGCTGAAGCTCGACGAGCTGCGCGATGACCTCACGTTCGCAGTCCGGCGATAGCCCGAGGTGCGTCGCGTACGCGTAGCGCTCCGGCTCCGGTCCAAAATGCTCGAGGCAGGCGTAGCGCGAGCGCGCTCTCTCCGCCGCCGCGGGATCAGCGCTATCGAGATACGCGAGCACCGCTGCAATGGACCCATGCAAGCTATACAGATCCAAGCCGTAGAAGCCGACTTTCTCGTGCGGGCTCCGAGCGTCGTTGTATTCACGAAGCCAGCCGACGAAATCCAGAACGTCCGCGTTACGCCACATCCACGCTGGAAAGCGCAAAAAGCCAGCCAGCGCTTCCTCCGCGTCAGCGTCGAACCCGAGCCCGCGCACGTAGCGATTGACGCGATAGGCATCTGGCCAATCGGCCTCCGCTGCGACTGCAACGAACCCTTGTTCTAAGATCAAACGCTTCGTGAGCTCCGCTCGCTGCTGGTAGAATTCGTGCGTGCCGTGACTGGCCTCACCGATCATGACGCAGCTCGCACCCCCCGTCAGCTCGAGCAGTGGATCGAAGTCTTTCGATGCGCCAGAGAATGGACGGGCGCGGTCAGTGATCGCGCGGACGAGTCGGTCCTCGTTCGACATCGGGTTACCTCCGGTAGAGCTCATGGGGCGGGCGCTGAGGCGTGTTGCCGCTCGGTTCGGGCCATTCGCGAGCCGAACGCTCGAGCAGGCCTCGGACTTCTGCATCGGTCGTCTGTGAAAAATCCTCGTACCAGGTCCCGACCGAGTCAAAGTGCTGCGGCGTGACAGCACACACGATCTCATCGACAATTTCGGCGAGCTCATTGCAGGCCGACGGTGCGGCGACGGGTACTCCCACGACAATCCGCGCCGGATCCTGCTGGCGAAGCGCGAGAACCGCGGCTCGCATGGTCGAGCCGGTGGCGAGGCCATCGTCGACCAGAATGATCCCGCGCCCGGCCACTGCGAGCGTGGGTCGCCCGACCCGATAGAGCTGCTCACGACGGGCGAGCTCCCGCTCTTCTTTGCGGATCACCGCGTCGACCGCGGCTTGGCTTATCCGGAGAGCCTCGACGGTGTCCCAGTTGACGAGCCGAACCCCACCCGGCGCGATGGCACCCATGGCGAGCTCCTGGTAGTCGGGAACGCCAAGCTTACGGACCAGAAAGACATCCAACTGAGCTTGGAGCGCCTGCGCTACTTCGAACGCGACAGGGATGCCGCCGCGTGGCAGTCCCAAGACTAGGAGATTGGGCTGGCGCGCGTAGCCCTTCAATTTTTGAGCGAGTAGCTGGCCAGCTTCGCGACGATTTTTGAATTGCGAGGCCATGGACCCGACGTAGCAATCTGCGGACCAGCCCTACACATGCCTCGTTCGAGAACCGGTGCGCCGAGAGCCCCCGCAAGCATCAATCCTGCAGCCAGCGACTGGCACTCGCGACCGCCGTTCACGGTCTGCTCTGATGAGCGCGGTCGTGACAGCGAGGCCGGGATGCGAGTGGCCGAGTTTTCGCAAGGGTCTGGACCGAGACCCGTCGCTTCAGCATCATTGCGGCGCTTTCGCTCGCGCCGCCCGCGACCGAACCCGAACGTGCATTGCCGTGAACTACACTCATGCTCAAAATCCTCCCGATCCGCGTCCACCGGCGCAACCGCCGCCGCCCATTCCGCGCCCGCCCGGAGTACCGCCACCAGTCGAGCCCCCGAGCCCACCGCCGCCGTTGCCGATTCCAATCGATCCCGGTGTTCCGCCGCCTGATGGTGCCCCGCCTGTAGCTCCGATTGATCGAGAAGCGCGTGAATACGAGGGACGCAGCTTTCCAGTACCGAGACAGCGGGAGCATAGCGTGAAGTGGCGGTGCCACTCCGCAATTCACGGCGTGAACAGCGGCCTTTTTGCGGCGCTGATATTAACCGGCGCTGATCGACTCGAACAAATGTTGCTCGGCCGATCCGCGATTTACGCGCCGCGGGCCATCGCCCGGCGGCTCTTCGGGCCTCGGGCACGCTTCGGGCGGGCTCGCTTCGCCGGTGCTCAGGGGCTCGCGTTGCGTGCCGTCTACAGCGCGGCGCTGGGCGCATGCTACGCGACCGAGCGAGCATACTTTCCGCGCCCATCGATCAGAGCGGCAATGATGCTAGCGGCAGGAATTTGGGCCTTCGAGCTCATGACTCTGCCGACGATCGGCGCAGTTCCGCCGATTCGAGCGTGGGCTCGAAAGGATGTGGCCTTACTCCTCGCTCACACGTTCGTGTTTGGGACAACGGCCGCGCTCGCCTACGATCACGTACGCAAGGTTCGCTGGTCCGAGAATTGCGTTACCTGAGCCGATGAACCGTCTGCTTACGATCGCGCCGCTTCTGAGCTGGATTCGAGTGATCTCGGCCTCGGCGCTGTGCACCGCAGGCTTGGTCGGCGTCGCGCATGTCTACATCGCGGTACGTGGGCTCCACGCGCGCCTCGTTTCGCCGCTCGGTGACACGCCACTGATGAGCCCCCTCAGGTTGACGTTGATCTGCTTCTCTACCGGCATCGGTACTATTTCGTGGCAACTGCGTGCGGATGCCTGGATTTTGTTCATGTGTGCCGCGCTTGCGACGGGCCTGCTCACCTGCGAAATTGCCGTGCGCGTCAGGCGGCGTCACCAGCCAAAGCGGCCATTTTTCGGTGAGGTTGCGCCGGCGTCGTCGAATTTGTTGCGATAGCGGTCAGTGCGCGCCGCGAGCTGCCCGCCCGCTGAATGCCGCCCAGAAGGACGCGCCTCTGCGCCGCATTCGCCGAATGGCTAGGACCGCAGCCCAGATCTCGTCCCACGCGAATGGTGTCAGAACGGCCGACAAGGCCGACGCCACAATGCACAGGAAACACCAACTGTGCACGATTGCCGGCATCGCAAACAGCAGCGTGAGCGCTACGAACGTGAACGGCATGCACGTACAACCAAAGAGAAATACCATCCACGGCATGCGCTCATAGCGGCGAGTGCCGCCGATCAAGCTCGTGATTGACTCCGCAAAATATGCCACGGCGCCGAGCACCGCATCACGCGAGTGAAAGAGCGCTGAAATGGGCGAAAACAGCACCCGTCTGGAGCCCATACTACCGAAGACCGGATCCCAGACGCTTCGGGTTACACCAAACTGATAGAGCGCAAGGTGGAGTGCTGCGACGCCAGCAAAGAACGCCACAATTGCGATCGGTACCCGCGCAGGCCACGACGATGGGTTATAGTGCCAACCAGGCGGATTGTCGTGACTGCGATCGAACGGCGGAAGCATCGCATCTGGCATTTCTTGGCCTACTCGGTAGCCGAACCGCAGTTCAGGGGTGGGAGGCGCGCTCAACGCGAGCGTTTGGGCCCTCGGTCTCGAGCCAGCGGGGAGTCTCGAGCTTGTTTTCCCGATACCAGCTCCGTGGATCGGCCTTGAGCCGATCGATCATGCGCGGCAGCGCCGCGCGCAGATTGCGGTTCGGGTTCCAACCGATCTTCTCGCGCGCTCGAGTGATGTCGAGCTCGAAATGATCATCGGCCAGATCGATCATCCAGGGTCGGATGAACGGTTCCTCACCGGGAGCATGCTCTTCGAGCCACGCGCCGGCTTTCGCGACGGACTTGGGGATCGAATTGGTGACCCATTCCTCGCCATGGATCAGTCGACCGAATTCTCTTTGGAGTTCGTCGTAGCTCAGCGTTTCGGCTTCGCCGATCAACAGCGTCTCTGCGGGTGAGAGCTGGGCTCGGCTTTGGATCAGTTGCTTGAACGCGCCAACCAGGTCCTCGAGCGCAACGAATGCCTGACCGTGCGACAGATCGCCCGGGAAGACATGGCTGATTAGCTTGCGCTCGAAAATACGTTGGATCTGGTTGGCCAGGGGTGGGCTGTGCCAGCCGTCGTCATACACCCCCGCAATGCGTAGGATGGCGTGAGGCAACGAGGCGCCTTGCTTCCGGATCAGCCGTTCAGTTTCCCATTTCGACCTCGGGTAGTCCCACTTCGGCTCGATCGGCGACTCCTCGCTGATGCGGGCGCCAGGCTCGCTCGGCGCATGGACCAGCATAGTGCTGGAGAAAATGAACTGCTCGATCTCGAGCGGCTCGAGATTCTTGAGCAAGCGCTCGGTGCCACGAATCGTGACTTGTTCGTAAAGCGGGCTCGGTTCGCCAGAGAAATCGTAGTATGCGGCGAGGTGGATCACAGAAGCGAGCCGCCGGCCGCAGCGGGACGCGATATGCCCCACCGCCGCCTTGACGCTCGCGTCATTCGTCAGATCGACGGGCACGAATTCCGAAAGCGATCCGAGCACCCTCGGCGCGTGATCGTCCAGACCGATGACCTCGTGCTGATCGGAGAGTGCGCGTGCAGTCGCGCGCCCGATAAACCCACTGCACCCGGTGATGACAACGATGGACATGATAAAGACCTCTGCAACGCCTATTCCTCTGGCAACGCCAGATCACAAATCGTACGAATTTGCTCTCGTTCAAGGAAGAAGACCTGCCGTCGAGAGATCGTCTTCGGTGGCATTCATCGTGCACGTCGGCATCCACATGGCGGAGCGTGAACTGCTCAAAGAGGGCGAGAAGATTTTGCGCGCCTTGCGTCTACTCACACGAGGGAGTGAAGCCGGAGGACCGGAGGACTCTGGTGTTCAAGAGCGGGACCAGGGCGATGAGCGAACGACGACGGATGAAAATGCCGAGATTGAGCGTTCGAGCGTGCAGCAGCTGTCACGGCCTGATCGAGTGGAGCATCATCGTTCGCGCGATTGACCAGGGTCCCACGAAACCCGCAAATCAGAGCCAGCCCGATGGCGACTTGCTTTCGGAGACTTTTCGCTGGGGAAGCGTGACTTTCCAGACGACGCCGAGGGCCACGACCTGCTCTCGATGATCTTTGAGGAGCGAGGCCAACGCGCACAGGCACTTAGTCTGCTTCGCAAGGCGAGCCGTATCGCCCACGATAGGCAAGACTACGATGCCGAGACGAAACTCATCATGCGCCAGAGGATCAAGGAACTCGAACTCTGCGCCTGACCCCCACCGCCTCGCTCACGTCGGTCCCGACTAGCAAAACAGCTGGAGCCCGGGCACCGGTGATGCCGCTGATTGTGGGACCCTCGGGGGCCGGCGGTGACAAGCCTCGGCGCGCATTGCGGGCCTTGGGCTCGACGCGGTCGATCGCGAGAACGAATCGAGCGCTCGCGATAGTAGGCCCGGGGCTGTTCTCCGCGCCGTCTCGGCCGCGCGAGCAGGAACAATGGGAGAGCACGGAGATGTCACGCCATATCCGCACGGATGTCCAAATCGAAGCAGGGTCCGCGAGGCTCGACGGGACACTGACCTTACCGGAATCGATCGACGGGCTAGTGGTGTTTGCTCATGGTAGCGGAAGCAGCCGGCGTAGCCCGCGCAATCGCTTCATCGCCGAGTACCTGAACGATCGCAACCTCGCTACCTTGCTCTTCGATCTGCTGACCGCACGGGAAGAGGAGCTCGACGCGCGGACAACCGAATTACGGTTCGACATTGACCTTCTCGCGACACGCCTTACCGCGACTGTGGACTGGGTCTCTCATTACCCGCGTTTGGCACACACCAACATCGGGCTGTTCGGCGCGAGCACGGGTGCGGCAGGCGCACTGATCACTGCGGCAGAGCGACCTGCCTTGGTGCATGCCGTCGTTTCACGGGGCGGGCGCCCTGACCTGGCAGGGCCCGCGTTGCCTCGAATTTCTGCGCCAACTTTGCTCATCGTCGGCGGCGACGACGATCCCGTTATCCATTTGAACCAGCAGGCCGCCGATCGCATCAAAGCATCGCATCAACTCAAAATCATCCCCGGAGCTACGCACCTTTTCGAGGAACCTGGAGCGCTCGAAAAGGTCGCAGAGCTCGCGGCCAGATGGTTTATGACTCATCTGGCCGCCCGCGCTCCCAAAGCGGAGCTTCGCTAGGAAGATCTGAGTAACTTCGAATCGCGCCTCAGCAGGTCTGTCCGTCGCGCTCGTGTCGCTCAAACCGGCGCGGATTGCGGGGATCCATTGCTAGGCCCGGGATTCCCTAGGAGGACTGAAAGCTGGTGTTCTGGTTGGCGCCCGTGGGCGGCTGACCGAGCGGATACCGTTTAGCGGTCTTCATGGGTCACGAGCAGCCACAGCGCCGCGCTAGCGCTATGGGCAACCTGCAATTGGGAGACGGATGGTGACCTTCGTCCCTCCGGAAGGTTCACGGTCGAACGCTAGCGTGCCGCAGTGCTTCCGCACGATCGAATACGTTATTGACAGACCCAGTCCGGTACCCTGACCGACAGGCTTGGTCGTGAAGAACGGATCCAGGATTCGTTCACGCAGCTCATCGGGAATACCCGAGCCGGTATCTGCGACAGAAATCCGATATGCATTGCCCTCAGCGCCGGTCGAAATGACGATTGTTCCGCGTTCCTCAATTGCGTCAATGGCATTTGCCACCAGGTTCATGACGGCTTGGGTCAAGAGACTCGGGTAGCACTCGAGCCAGTCCGGCTCGCCGAATTGCATCTGCACGTCGATTCGGTCTTTCAAACGATGTCTGAGGATCACCAGCAGTGATTCAACGGACTCTCGAACACTGACCGACTTGCGTTCTCCCTCGTCAAGGCGCGAAAACGTTCGTAGTTTGAGCACGAGTTCGCGCATTCGCTGGAGGCCGCCGTCCATTTCGCCGAGCCGCTCGATCGCGCGCTGCCATCCGCCAAGATCGCGTGGCTCGAGTGCGCACTGGATCTTCTCGTCGACCTTCGCAACGCTCCGCCGGACGGTTGCCAGGTGACTGATGACGAACGCGAGCGGGTTGTTGATTTCGTGTGCTACGCCGGCAACCAGCTCGCCGAGCGACGCCAGTTTGGCCGACTGTACGAGCTGCGCCTGAGCCGATTGCAGGTCATGATAGGCCTTCGTCAACTCCCCGTTCTTGCCCTCCAGCTCTTCTACGAGTTGAGCGCGAGTTTCAGCTAGCTCGCGGGCAGCGCGAGCTTCGCCGGCTTCTATCTGTGAACGCAGCAACTTCTCACGGATACCCCGATGTTCATCCTCGAATTGCTTACGCCGAAGCTGGGCGCGCACTCGAGCTTTCAACACCTCGAGCTCACTCGATTTCGAGATGAAGTCATCTGCCCCGACGGCAAGAGCTTCGATCATGGCCTTTCGGTCCTCGGCCGCGGTCAGCATGATGAGGGGCAGGTCTCGCAAGACTTGCGAGGACTTGATACGCCGACAGGTTTCTATCCCGTCAATCCCTGGCATGACCAGGTCGAGCAGAATGCAATCGAACTGCTGCGCGGCGAGCATCTCAAGACCTTCTTCGCCGGAGCTGGCTGGCACGACGTCGTACCCTTCGCCGCGGAGGACCGCCAATAGCTCGTGCAAGTACGTCGAGCTATCGTCCACCGCGAGAATGCGCTTCGGCCCCATCAGGCTAGCCGCCTGCACCGGTTCCACCGAAGTCCCACGCACGACCGCCGAGATCCGCGCGAGCACGACCTCGAGATCCTCCTTTCGCACGAAGGCGTCAGCACCGGCGTCCAGCGCCCGCAGCTCCGCTCCGTGATCTTCGGAAGCGGTGAGCAGGATGCAAGGCGTTGCGCGGAGCGCGGCGTCCAGCCGAATCCGCCGAATCAACGTTGCCCCGTCGATACCCGGCATCACACTATCGACGACGATGGCCGTTGGGCGCACGTTGTCGGCAATGCGGAGGCCGTCTTCCCCGCTGATAGCGGTAACTACCGCATAGCTGGCTTGTTCGAGGGCAACCCGCAACCTTTCCCGAAAGGTTGGGCTATCATCGACGACTAGGATGGTCTGCTGCGCTACGCCGATGGCGGGATTTCTGGAACGCAGAAGCTCGCGAACTCGCGCTATCACATAGTTCGCATCGTAGGGTTTACCAATGTAGTCGTCCGCTCCGACTCTCATGCCGCGAATCCGGTCCCGCACGTCCACTTCGCTGGAAAGTAGCAATACGAACGGTGAGCTTTCCCGCTGCGTGTTCCGGATCTCACGCAGTAACTCGATCCCGTCTTCATCAGGCAGTACCACATCCAAAATTGCGACGTCTATCGGTTCAGTGGCGAGGGCACGGCGCGCTTCGGCCGCAGTCGTCGCCAGAACTGCCCGAAATCCGGCAGAATCGAAGACGTCCGCAAGGTCCATGCGAACCGTGAGGCTGTCGTCGACGATTAGCGCGACCGGCTTCATTGCTACGGGTTCACCTTCGCGGCCAGGCGCGCTATTACGGACCCGATTTCGTTCAACGGTAGAATGCTTTGCGCTGCGCCGAGTAAGGCGGCCTCGCGCGGCATTCCGTAGATTACTGATGTCGCTTCGTCCTGCGCGATCGTGTAGGCACCAGCGCGGCGCAGCGACAAGAGCCCAGTAGCACCGTCGCGCCCCATGCCGGTCAGGAGGCAACCGATCGTGCGGCTCCCCCATTCCACCGCCAGGGATTCGAAGAGCACGTCTACTGACGGTCGACACGAGTGCCGTTCCGGTTCGGACGTAAGCAGAAGCCTCCCGGTGCGTGCCACCAAATGGTGCCCTGGAGGCGCCATCAAGACGCGCCCCTTCGTAGGAGCCGCCAACTGCTCACCGCCAACCGCATAGGCAACCGAGTGCGACGTCTGGCTTCCGAGCCAATCGGCAAAAGCGGAGCTGAATGGTTCGTCGATGTGCAGCACGATCAGAACCGTCGCTTGCAGGTTGTTCGGGACCATACGCAATACGTCTACGAGGGCCCCGGGGCCACCTGTCGAGGCGCCGATCGCGATCAGCGAGCATCCCTGTGCAAGAGGTTTTGGCAGGTGTGCACGTTCGACTTCGACTGGAACTGGCGCGACGCCGCCGAGTCGGGCGCGGACATGGGTGATCACGCGGATTCTAGAGACTAGCTTCACGGCAGCGAGAAATTTCTTCTCCCAAACGCCGTCCGCCTCCAGCCCCGTAGGTTTCTCCAGCACGTCTACCGCGCCTGCAGCAAGGGCATCGTAGGTCTTGAACAGATCACCCCGATTGGTAGAGGAAGAGACGATCAGAATCGGCGTTGGGAAGTGGCCCATAATGTGCTCGGTTGCCGAAACTCCATCCATCACCGGCAGGTGCATGTCGAGAGTGATGACGTCGGGTCGCAACAACCGACACAGGTCGATCGCCTGTTGCCCATCCCCTGCCTCGGCTATCACCTCGAATGCGCCATCGGAATTGAGGACATCGATCAAGCGTCTCCGCACGGTGAGTGAATCTTCGACCACTAGTACGCGAATCTTTTGCATGCTCAGCTCACAAGCTCGCGGATCCGCTGAAGCAGATCCGCTTGGTTGAAGCCTTTCTTCTCGATGTGTGCGCGCGCGCCAACAGAGACGCCCCTTTGGCGATCCTCTTCGGACGCACGGGACGTCACCAGGATCGAAGGGATTCCTTTGAGCAACGGATCCTTGCGGGCTTCCTCGACGAAGGTAAATCCGTCGATCCCGGGCATTTCCACGTCGACCAGGAACAAAGCGTAGTGGCGTTGCCGCGCCATGGCGAGCCCCTCCTCGCCGGAGGTCGCCAAGTCGACCTCATAGCCGGCAGATTCCAAAATGCTTTGTTCCAGCATGCGCGTCGTGAGTGAATCGTCGACTACCAGGATCGTGGCGCGAGGCGGTGCCGCTGGTCGTGCGACTCCCGTGGTCTGACGCGCGGCTTGGACGAGTCCCACCGGGCCGAGCACGAGGCGCGGGTTACCGTCGGCGTCGAACGTTGCCCCGGACACGATCGAGGATACTGCGGCCAGCTCGGGCAACGATCGCGCAACGATCGTTTCCACGCCCAGTAAACGCTCGACTTCGAACGCCACCAGGTCGCCTTCCGTTGCGACCAGGACCGCCGAGCGAACCGCCGAGGGAGATTGCTGCGGGCCGCTAGCGTTGAGCAAGCGGGCTAGCGAAACGTAGGGGATGACCTGCCCTCCGACCGCAATCGTGTCGCCGGCAGCGGTATGTGCAACCTCGTCCGTCCTTTGGCGCGACGAGCCGCGGACGGCACTTAGCGGGAGCGCCACCACCTGCCCTGCAACTTCGACAAGCAAAGCGGAAAGCGCCGACATGGAGGCCGGAACTGCAATCGCAATCGTCATGCCGCGCCCCGGCGCGCTCTCCATAGTAATCCGGCCACCGAGCTTGTCGGCGACCTCGCGCACGAGGTCTAGGCCGATGCCACGTCCGGAGATATCCGTGACGGTGGCTGCGGTGCTGATGCCGCCCCGCAGCAGCAATTGAATTAGCCCATCTGCGTCCAGCCCCGCGACCACTGCAGCAGATACGCCTTGCCTCTGTGCAGCACGGCGAACGGCGTCGAAATCGAGACCTTGTCCGTCATCCCGGCAGGAAAAGACGATGTCCTTGTCTCGCCTCTGCACGAAAATCGCAACTTCACCGAAGGCGGGTTTGCCGGCTGCGGTGCGGCGAGTCGGCGCCTCGATCCCGTGTGCCACTGCGTTCCGAACAGCCTGGACCAGAGCCCGTTGGATCTGGCTGAGAACCTCTGCTTCCAGTCGGACATCTCCGCCGTGTGTTGCAACCTCGATGCGCTTTCCGAGGCTAACGGCTGCGTCGCGTGCCGTGCGCTCTAGTGCCCCCCACATCAGCTCGGCTGGAACCAGACGAAGTCTTTCCGCCGCCTCGCGCACCAGCCCGAGCTCGCGACCCGCGAGCTCTAAGCTCGCCGCAAGCTCGCGCTCAGCCAGCCCGAGGCTCGACTGAAGGTCTTCCGCCAGGGATCGCAGCTTGGCCGCTCCGCGATCTTCGGCCCGTCCTGAACGACCCGGCGCCATTTGCTCGGCAAGCAAGTCCGCAATATTCCGCGCCCGCCCGAGGATACTGGACGATCGCCGAATTCCAGCCAGTTGGCTGTTCAACTCGCCGACACCGTCTATCAATACTTCCAGGTCTCGATCGTTTGGCCTAGTTACCCAAATCGGCTGATCTACAGGCTGGTTACTTGGTGTCGCCTGCAGAATTTCCAGGTTGCCGGTCGGCTCTGAAAGCAAGACCAGCTGAGCGCGGATCGCGTCAACATGTCCGAGCGCCTGCACGATGGCGCTCGGTCCGATTGGCGATGCTGCATCGCGGACAGACACGAAGATCTCTTCAATCGCGTGGGAAAGCTCGGCAATGGTGGTCTGCTTGACGACTCGAGCAGCCCCCTTGAGCGTATGCGCGAGCCGAAGTAATGACGCCACCCGCTCAGCCGGTGGCGCACCCTTCTCTAACTCGAGCAGCGCCTTCTGTGTTTGCTCGAGGATCTCTCCAGCTTCGACGCGGAAGTACCGGTAAGGATCCGCCATGCGTTCAGTTACTCGGGCTGGTTCGACTCGCCGACTCTACTTGCGGCTGCACGAGGCGGAGTAGCTCGCGTGACAGGTGGGCTAGCTCCGCAGCCGTGCGCAGCGTCTGTCCCGTGCTGACTTCCGTCTCCTTTGAGGCCTGCGAGACGTTCGTGATGGCCACGTTGACCTGCTCGACCGCGGTCGACTGTTGCTTGGTCGAGAGCTCGATTTCTTTGGCAGCCTCGGTCGTGGTGGCCACTTGGCTGCTGATCTGACCAAACGCGGCAGCGACCCTCCCAAACTGCTCTGCGCCGGCTTCTACCGCTTTGGAGCCGGTCTCCGTGGTCATTACCGTAGTGTTTACGGCGGCTCGTACGTCGTCGATGAGGCCCTTTATTTCCTTGGTCGATCCCCCCACGCGATCCGCAAGCTTCCGGATTTCGTCGGCGACCACGCCGAAGCGTCGCCCGGCGTCGCCAGCGCCTGCGGCCTCGATCGAGGCATTGATGGCCAGGATGTTCGTTTGTTCGGCGAGCTCAGACACGATCTCGAGCACCGAGCCAATTTGCTGCGACTTCTTACCTAGGTCGAGCATGTGATGGACAATCACGTCCACCTGTCGACGGATGCCGGCAATCGACTCATGCCCCTTCTCGACCGTCAGGTCACCGGAGCGCGCCGCCAAGGCCGTTTGATCGGCGATCTCGGCAACGCGACGCGCGCTTTCGGCAATCTGGCGCGAGGTAGCCAGGAGCTCGCTGATGGTCGTCGAGATCTCGGCCATCGCGGAGGCCTGTTCCTTGGCGCCGGTGGCTTGTTGATTGGCCGCTGACTGCAGCTCGGCAGACGAGGTTTGAATGTGATGAACAGCAGCCCCGATTTGCGACGTGAGAGACCGAGCGATGAGCATGCCAGCGGTGCCCACTAGCGCAATCCCCAACAGACTGCCCCACAAAATTACAGATTTGGTATTCTTTGAGCTCAGCTCGGCTTCCGAATCGCGGCGCTTCAGCAGACCGGCTTCTTCCTCGTCCATCTGGTTGAGGACGCTACGGATCTTGTCCATAGCCGCCTTGCCCTCGCCCGAGCTCACGACTTTCAATGCGGCATCGAAGCCCTGCCCGCGCCGCAGATCGACCGTTCGTAGAAGCTCCGCGAGCTTTGCGTCGACGAGCGGTTTCAGCTCCACAAGCCGACGCTGCTGAGCCTCATTGTCTGCGGTCAAACGGCGCAAATCCGACAGCAGTCGATCGATCTCGGGCAGAGCAGCGCGATAGGGCTCGAGAAGAGCGTCGTTTCCCGTGATGACGAAGCCTCTTTGCCCCGTTTCTGCGTCTTTCAGGTAGGAGAGCAGGTCCGCGAGCTCGGTGCGCACCTCGTGCGTATGCGTTACCCACTTATCGTTCTCGATCAAGTGTTCCGTACTGCGATAACCCGAAATTCCGACTAGCAGCAGCGTCAACACCGCTATCGCAAATCCGAGCGCAAGCTTCCGTCCAAAGGTCCAATTGATGCGCATCCCTCACCGTTCCTGCGATGGCCCAATGGCCTTGATACGTTGTGCAATCCCCTCGACCAGCGAGGGCAAGTGAAGCAACGGCACGGTGCGACCTTGGTCGCGAAGCGCGCCGACGACCGCACCGTTCCGTCCACGGTCCGTTTGCGAGACCTGACCTGCGGAAACGCGCACGTGCGCCTCGAGAGTCTCGAAAGCAAAGGCGATCGGCGACGACCATTGAACGACGACGAGCCTGTTCTTGGTGGTGCCCCTCGGGTACCCAAGCAGGGCGCCGAGGTCATAGACCGGCGTCAGGATCCCACGGAAACTGGCGAAGCCACACAGCTCGAGGAGCGGGCTCGGAGCCACCACCAGCCGGCGCTCGCTGTGGAGGCTCGCAACTTCCGAAAGGCGAAGCGCGTAGGGATCCGCGGCTATTCGAATCGTCAGAAAATCGAGCGGCTTCACGTCACGTTCCGCCACAGCGACGGCAAAGGAGCGGTCGAAATCGCCGCGGAGGGTGCGTAAGTTCTCGTCTAGTTGCGAATCCTTCACGTTGCCCCTCCGAGTCGCTCTAGCTCAGAATGACAAAGAGCGATCAGCCCGTCACGATTGAAGCCACCGCCGAACAGGAGCAGGCGCGACGAGTCCTCTCGTTGCAGAAGTACTGCCGCCTGACTTAGCTCACGTTGTGCCTTGTCGCGATCGCCGGTCCGTCGTGCCATCAATCCGAGGTGAAGGTGCGGCATAGCAAACGAAGGTTCCAAGTAGCTCGCTGCTTGCGCGTGTTCGATAGCTGCCGCAGTGTCCCCTCGACGTTCTCGGCACAGTGCTCGCAAGTAGTGTGCGCCGGCGTTCAGCCTGTCGAGAGTGAGCAGTTCTGCGCAAGCGAGCTCGGCAGCGTCGAGCCGGTCGCTGTGAGTGAGGAGAGCCGCACGTAGGAGTACCGTGTCGGCGTCCTGTGCCGAGCTCGGTGGGAGGCGATTCAGCACCTCGAGTGCCTCCGCGAATCGCTCCTGCGCGAGAAGCTCGAGGGCGAGACCGAGATCGAAGGCGGCCGCGAGGGGCGCCGCGGGACGCGGCGCTACTGTTCGAGTTGGTGCCTTTTCCGTCAACTCTCGAATTCGATCGGAAGAGCGCTGCACCGTCTCTAACCAACTGCTCGCCCAATCAATCGACAATGGAACACTCGGCGCGGTGACCGCTGATGCAGCGGCAGGAAGCGGTATGAAGGCGCGCCCGAGTTCCTCTTTTCGGCAATAATAAAACGTGTCGTGGGTGTGGCACAGGTCGAAATCGAGCGAGAGGCCGCGCAAGTTCTCGGCGTGGCCGAGAAACAGATACCCCCCTGGGGCGAGCGCGCGCGACAGCCGTTTGATGACTCGATGTGCTGTCTCCTGCGCGAAGTACATGAGAACGTTACGGCAAAACACGACGTCGCAAGTCCCGGCTCCCCACGACTCGTCGCCAGCTAAGTTATCTTCCTCGAACGCGACTGAATCGCGAATGGCTTCCGCCAGGATGTACTCACGCCCATCCGTCGTGAAATGGCGCTTCTGAATGTCCTCCGGTGTTTCGCGAAGAGCCCAGGACGAGTAGCGACCCAGCCGCGCTCTAGCCAATGCACGGGGGTTGATATCGATGCCCTTAATCGCGACCTGCCAGGATGCGTCGGGCAAGCGCTGTTGTGTCAAAATTGAGAGCGAATACGCCTCCTCACCGGAAGAGCAACCAGCGGAGAGGATCCTCAACCGTTTGACCGAACCCCGCGCCTCGAGACGCGCGGGTAGGGCGACGTCCGCGAATGCGCGGAATTGATCACTGTGCCGGAAAAAGTAGGTCTCGCCGACGGTAACCTCCTGTGCGATCTCCCGATGCTCGGGATGCAGTGGGGCATCGAACCGCGCGAGGTACGCCTGGGCAGGCTCCCCGATCGTGCGAAGCCGCTGCTCTAGAATGTTAGCTAAATACTCTAGCTTTCCGTCATCGAACCAAAGGCCGAGCCGCCGCGAAACGAGTGAGCGAAACCGCTCGAGCTCGTCCGACGAAATCCTCACGTTCACGCGCCAACACCCAGCTGAAGCTCGGCCCATATGGACTTCGGCAAGATCCGCGCGCTCTCCAAAACGAGGAGCAAATGGGCGTCGAGCACGCCGATCGCACTGACGAATTCGGCGCGAGCGCCTTCGAGCAGCGGAGGGAGCGCGCTGAGCGACGTGACGTCGAACGCGCGAAGGCCCATGACTTCAGCTACCGACAGTGCGACGTGTCGCCCGCCGGCGTTCACCAGCACGAAGCGGCTGGCTCGGGTCTCGCCTTGCTCGCCGAGCAACCTCGCCAAGTCGACCACGGGGGTAGGCGAACCGCGAACGACCGAGACACCCAACAGGAACTCGGGAGTCCCGCTGAGCGGCTCAATGGGCAGCCGGCGCATGGTTTCGACAACGCCTTGCAACTGGAGTCCACAGATCAACGTCCCGGCCTGACAGAGCAGAATCGTAGCCGCTGCGTCCGTCATGCTGGCCTAAGCTGGTGCAGCTTCCGTGCTGTCGCGCGTGACCTGTATCAGCGCAGATTGCACGGTCTCGAGCAGCAGTGCTCGCGAAAAGGGTTTGGCTAGGAGCGTGGCGTCCGCAATTGCCGCGTCACCTTGTCGTACCGTGGCAGGCCCGCCACCCGTCATGAGCACCACGCGCATGTCCCGCGCGGCTAAAGGGAGCCCTTCTTGGAAGGTTTGTTTTGCGAGGCCAACATCGATCAACAGCACGTCAACGCGCGCGGCGTGATCAGCGAGGAGTGCCCGGGCCGTGTCGCGCTCGGCGGCCTCCGAGACGGCGTAGCCCTCCGATCGCAACATTCTGGCTGCCATCTGGCGCACGGAATCGTCGCGTTCCGCGAGAAGAATGTGCGCGCCAATCGTCTCGCGCGTTCTCGGTGGCAAGCTAGAGACGGCGCGACCGGGTTGACTTGTTCGCGGCAGGAGTATCCTGAACTCGGTCCCTTCACCCGGCGCGCTGCGTACACGGATGTAGCCGCCGCTCTGACGGACGATCCCGTAAACGGTGGACAATCCGAGTCCGGTACCCTTGCCGACCTCCTTTGTCGTAAAAAATGGCTCGAATATCCGCTTTCGCGTTTCTTCCGGCATGCCGCTGCCCGTGTCGGTCACCATCAATGCAACGAACCGGCCAGGGGAAGCCCCTAGCTCCGCGGCAGCGCTCTCGTTCAAGCTCTCTTCGTCGGTCTCGATCCTCAATGTACCGCCGTTTGGCATCGCGTCGCGGGCATTGATCACCAAGTTCAGGATCACCTGTTCGAGCTGACTCTTGTCGGCGGTTATCGAGCTCAGGCCAGGACGCAGCACCGTGGTCAGCATGACCCGACCGGTGATCAGCCGACGCAGCATCGTCTCGAACTCGGCAACTACCTCGTTGAGCTGAATCTCCGTCGGTGCGATGACTTGCTGGCGACTAAATGCCAGCAGCTGCTGAGTCAGCAGGGTAGCCCGATGCGCGGCCTCCAAGATTTCGACCAGGTTACCGCGCTCCACGTCGTCGCCTTCGAGATCGGCGAGCGCAAGCTCGCCGCAGCCAACGATGATCGTCAGTAGGTTGTTGAAGTCGTGAGCAACCCCGCCGGCGAGCTGCCCGACGGCGTCCATTTTTTGTGATTGGAGCAGCTGTTGTTCCAAGCTTCGTCGTTGCGTGACGTCGCGCAGCAAGGCAATGGCGCCGACGACGGCGCCGTCGCGTTCCCTAAGCGGAGTTGCCGTAATCGCGATGAATGCATCGGCAACTACGGCATTGGCAACGCGCAGATCCATCTGCACGAGCGGTTCACCCTTCATCGCGCGACAAAGCGGGTTCTGTTCGACACCAAGCACGGTTTGTCCGTCGCTCAAGAACAGCCCGTAGGTTTCAGGCCACGCTTCAGCGACTATGTCACGCTTGGCAATTCCGAGCACGCGGCTCGCTTCCTTGTTGAACAGGAGCGTGCGACCGTCCGTGCCGATCACGACGACCCCGTCGCCCATTCCGTCCAAGATCGAGTTCAGAATGCGCGTTTGCTGTTGGAGCTGCGCTTCGCTCTCTCGAAGCGCTTCGGACGTCTCGACGCGCTCGGTCACGTCTCGCGAAATTCCGACGATGCCGATCGCAACTCCGGACGCGCTTTGGATCGGTGCTTTCGTCTCAGAAATGAAGTAGCGCCGTCCGTCGCGGTGATGCTCTCGCACTACGTCCAAGACGGGCAGCCGCTCACGTAGTACCCGCTGGTCGTCTCTATCCAAGACCGAGAGCTCGTTACCCGGGGAAAGAACCTCGCCCAGCCTCCGGCCGACGAGCGCATCGGACGAAGGACAGCCGACGGCGCGCGCGAAGGAGCCGTTCGCCCTCAAGAAGCGCAGCTCGGAATCCTTGAAATAGATCCCGTCCGGGCTGTTGTCCATCAAGTCACGCAGGAGGCGACGCTCGTAATCGAGCTCTTGTGCGAGACGAAAATGGTCGGCAGCTGTGCGCACCTTTCGCAGCAGGTCGCTCTCGTCCCATGGCTTCGTCACGTAAGCGTAGACGCGGCCATCGTTGATTGCGCGCAGAACAGCCGGGAGGTCGGCAAAACCGGAAACCATGATTCGAAGCGCGTCGCTCTGATCGCCGATCTTGCTGAGGAACTCGTCGCCATTCATCTGCGGCATACGTTGATCGGTGATTACAACCGCGATCTCACGGTTGTCGCGCACCAAGTCCAAGGCGCGCTGAGGCGTCTCGGATTTGAAGATTGTGTAGTCGTCGCCCAACAAATCCTCCAGAGCCTTGAGGATTTGGGGCTCGTCATCCACCAGCAGTACGTGTTGCTTCGCCGCTTGCATCCTGAATTCCTCGAGACGGCCCGACGCCGTTTCACCCGATGCGGCCCGTGACTATAGCGGGGAATGCCGATCCAGAGGGTGCAATCGGGGCAACATTGCTCGATCGGTGCGGGCCAATTTGCAACGGTGAGAAGCGCGAAGAACGGTCGCGAGCGAGTTCAGGTGGCGACTCCCGCGAGGAGCGAGGCGACCCAAACAAGCGCTCAACCATTCACAGCGGGGAATGGGCGACTGGGTTTCGCAAAGAGGTAGCCCTGAAGGAAATCGCAGTCGAGGTCGACGAGCGCATCCTTCTCCTCACGCCGTTCAATTCCCTCGGCAACGATTCGCTTCCCCATATCGTGGGAAAGCGCAACGAGCGAACGGATGATCTTTTGCTTGGTCGAGCTCTGGTCGACATCGCGAATCAAGCGAATTCTTCGACGTACGCCCGCTTGGAACGCGCCATTTGCCCGACTGTGCTTGCCGGGAAACGACTGACGTGAGCGTGGCCAAAGGGATCGGCTTAATCAGGTAGCGGAATGCGCCATACCCGACGGCCTCGACCGCACTTTGGACGGCGGGATTCCCTGTCATGAGAATTACGGGCAGGTCCAAATCGTGCTCCCGAACGGCACGAAGCAGCTTAGCCCCGATATTCCTGGCCTCTCGATGTCGCTCAGCATCACGTCGAAGGCGGACCCTGCAAGAGCAGCCATTGCGTCTGGGCCATTCGCGCACGCAGTGACCTCGTGGCCTCCCTTTTCGAGAAATGCGCGCATCGTCGCTAGAACCGCCGACTCGTCATCGACGACCAGCGCGCGCGTCTGTTCCGTCGCTACCATCCGCGGCGTCACCACCATGAACAAAGGCTACCACTAGTTGCGCTCGTTAGAGGAACAAACATCGGGCGCGGGCGCACCACACCCAGTTTCGGCTCAATCGACAATTCTGCAACACGTCTCTCGAGCTAGTTGCGCGGTGGCGCGACGAGGCGGCACATCGGCGGGGACCGCCAACGAGCAGCGACCGCTCGCACATCCGGAGTGCGGAAATGGCCGCCAGCAGTCGTCAGATGGGAGAGGGTGCGCGGTCGTTCTTCTGATCAACCGCCAAACGCCGCGCGGTTCTCGGCGACGAACGCTTCGATCGTCTTCGGTGGCGTCCTTGTGATTTGCCGAATCGACACGGGCCTCTTTCGCGGCAGCGGCAAAGGTAGTGATGGTCTCGACCAGCCCTTCCCCGAGCGGATAACGAAGTAGGCGCACGTGACGTCGCGCAAGCCGCGGCGCATGACCGAGACATTGTGCAAGTCGTCTACGACGGTCTCGGCACCGAGCGCCGCGAGCTGCTCAGAGCGTTCCGTCGGCGCGGAACACGAGTGCCCGTAGGGGTAGCTTTTCGCCCGAGCTGTTGTCGCACCACGTGCTTACCCGTCGCGCCGGTACTGCCCCGCGCCAATGACGAGGAACGTTGCACAGGTATTCGGATCCGTGTTCAAAACCTCTTCCGTGAAGCGACGTTGGACGTGGTTGCGGCCGATCGATCTGGTCGGCAATCTTCGCGGGCACTGTGTTGACGATCTCGCCCTCGAACCGAGTGAGTTCAACTGAAGGACGAGCGGCGGGCATCGAAACCGGACACGCCGGGAGCCCCAATGCAGCCGAGGTAAGGGGCACGTCCGCGTTTCGCGACCCACGCGAGTCCCGCAGCGCACGAACACCCGCGGTGTCCGAAGTTGTCCGCGATGCCCACACGCCGTGCTGCAAGTGGCGTAAGCTCAGGGCTCATCCCGCTTTTGGCGCTCGGTAGCGCCTCGGTCTCCTTACACCCAAGATCAGTCGGGCTGAGGGTATCCACAATGGGCAAACCAGCTCGCGAGGTGTGCGGAGCGAACGCGCTTAAGCACGTTGGAAATAGCGCGACGAAGAGCATCAGTGGTGCGGAGGGCGAGGCGGCGTAGATGATGCTTTACAAAAGCTCCAGCACGGTTCGATCGGGCTGAGGTCCGGCGAGTACGGTGGAAGAAAAAGGAGTTGGGCACCGACATTCTCAACGAGCGGGCTTGTGATCGATGACTCGCTCGCCACGCAGGGCGCGTCCATACGCGAGACTCATCACGAGGTTGCATCCGGACTCATCAATCACAATCAGCCGATTGACCGGGATTTTTGCGGAGTCTCTGACAGCGGCACGCCTAGCACGTCTTCGATATCGGCCTGCGGCTGTCCTGCGTAACTGTCCATCGTCAGGACATGGCCGTCGCGCAGAATTTTGGAGCGGCGCACGTCATTGACCTTCTTCTTTTGGCCGCTGGCGAAGTCAGTGAGCACGGCGACATCTGGGCTCAGAGCCTTGGTGAGAGCTGTGGCCCCACAACGACGCTGATGTCCAAGCGCCGACACCTTGCGTTGCTTTCGTCCGGATTGCTCCGCCCGACGCCATGACCATTTGGGATGTAGAACGCGAGTGGGCAGGTCGGAGTAGTGGCTTTCTAGAGATCGAATCTGCCTGCTGCCTCAGGCTGATAGAGGACGCGTTCGACTTGCAGTCGCCGCGCGCCGCGGGGCGACTGCCAAGCCACGCGGGCGCCCTCGCGGCTTCCGAGCAGCGCAGTTCCCAAAGGGGCTAATACCGAAACGCGCCCTGACTCGATACCTGCCATTGAGGGAAAGACGAGCTTCAGGTTACGCCGCTCCCCGGTATCCAGGTCTTTGACCCGAACTTCCGAGTTCATCGTCACGATTGTGGCCGGGATTTCATTTGGTTTCACCACGACTGCGCGCTGGAGCTCACGCTCCAGAACCGTAAGCGTGGCTGGGGGTTTCACGTGGCGACGTAGACGCTCGAACAGAGCATCGAGGCGGCGCAGATCAAACTCTGTCATCGTGAGTTGATTGCTTAGCATGTTCGTTTTCCTCAATCGTAGTAGTTATGTCGGTGGGATCCGGTGGCCAAGCGTTCGCAACGCGTGGTTCGAGGGGCCGAAGGCCCTTGAATCAGCGCAGCGCGCTGCCTTTGAATGGCTGTCGCGTAAATGGCTGGGAGCGGCGCCCCTGTGGGGAGAAGATCGCCGCTCCTTAGGAGCGTGTGGCCGTTCTCATGCACAACCGGCGGATCGAGGTCCCCCACCCGCTGTGCCGCGTCGACGTTGCAACGTCACCAAACAACATTTACGAATCATAGCACGCGCTGGGTGTTCTGCCAGGGACCTCACGCTTCCGCAGCGAGGTCCGGAGCGCGTGCGGAAGCGTGCCTCATGTCCAGGCATGCGCCGAGGCCCACGTTTGTCGGCCAAGAAGGCATGTTTTTCTTTGTGCTTGCGTCGTTGGCCTTCGGGTGGCAAAAGAAGTATCTAATATATATCTTTACCGCTTCATGCGGTGTCAAACGAAGTTTTGGGAATGAACCTCGAAGAGTTAAGCGTCGGTCAAGTCATGACTCGAGATGTCGCCACCCTCAGTTGCGACGAGAAGCTGCAGGTCGCGGACGACCTGATGCGCTTGGGTCGAATCCGGCATCTGCCGGTCGTGGATAGTGAGGGCACATTGTTGGGCATCGTTACTCAGCGCGATCTGTTCCACAGCGGCTTGTTGCGCGCGCTCGGGTACGGCTGGCGGGCGCGTCACGACGCGCTGGAGTTGCTTGTCGTGAGCGAAGCCATGAAAGCCGACGTCGCGACCATCGAGCCGAGTGCGAGCTTGATCCAAGCGGCGAAGATCATGCTCGAGCGGAAGATCGGCTGCCTGGTCGTCGTCGAGAACCGGCGGATAGTTGGGATTCTCACCGAGAGCGATTTCGTGAGATTAGCCGTTCAACACTCAGCCCCGCCGCGCGACGCCGACAATGAGTCGTTGATCCGGTCGTGAATGTTTTCCTCGGCCCCCGGTTTCCACATCAGCGACCGAGCTCGTATTGACCTGAGCCCACAGGAGCATAGGAATGACGTTCGTCGTAACCGAAAACTGCCACCGTTGTCGCTACACCGATTGCGTTGCCGTCTGTCCGGTGGATTGCTTTCATGGGTGACGCAGAGATGCTGTACATCGATCCCGAGGTTTGCATCGATTGCGGCGCGTGCGTGCCCGAATTCCCGGTAGAGGCGATCTACGAAGAAGGAACTGTTCCCGACGATCAAGCCCACTGGCTCGGGGTCAACGCAGACCGAGCACCAACGCTACCGGTAGTGAACGTCCAAGAGGCTGCCTTGGCAAGCGCTGCTGAGCGGGCACGAGAGATGGGCTTCGTCTTGGTCGGCTGAAGGGAGTGCATCGCAATGCTTTTGGAAATTGGTCGTCGACGTCCACCAGCGGGACCAGCTGATCTGCTCGTCGAATGTCACGGGCGCATTCGTCACTTCTTGAAGGTGGCGTTACGCCTGTCGGAATCCGAGCCCATTCCGCTGACTGAGGCGCAAGAGGCTGCCAGGCGAGTTCGACGCTACTTCTTAGAAGCGCTGCCGCTTCACATCGAAGACGAAGAGGAGCTGATCGCACCGTTGCTTCGCGGCAGCGGCGCAGCCATCGCGGCTGCATTAGACCGCATGGCCGAGGAGCATCACAGACAGCAGGGACCACTTCACGGTGTCTTGGAAGTCTGCGAGATCGTACAGACAGCCCCCGAATACCTGTCGGAGCTCCGAGACGAGCTAAGAAGAGCCTGCGAAGCACTGCAAGACGAGCTCATTCCTCATCTGGAAGAAGAGGAGCGCACGATATTTCCGGCGCTGCGCTGCTACCTGTCCGAACCGGAGCTGGACGCGGTGATGGTGGGGATGCGGCTACGGCGCGAACGGCACTTGGAGCGAGGCTCACGTGCGTAGACCGCTCACTGTGACCAAAGCATCCATCGACGAAGTCATCGATACGGATCGACGCCTGACCCACCTGGTATTTGTCTACCTGCTCGGCGCAACCTGGTGGCTGGTGTTTGGAACCGCGGTCGGGCTGTACCTGAGCTTCAAATTCATCTGGCCCGAGATCGACGCAGCGGCTGTTCTTTCTTTCGGAAGATTGCGCCCGATCCACACCAACACGGTCTTCTGGGGCTGGGCGTCCGAGGCCATCGTCGGGCTTGCCTACTACGTGGTACCGCGAACCTGCCGGCGTGAGATTTACAGCTATCGCCTGGGCTGGCTGTCCTTCGCTCTCATGTTCGCTGCGGTCGTTGCGGGAAACATTTGTCTTGCCGCCGGCGTCAGCAACGGTGCACAGGAGTATCGGGAGTACATCTGGCCGGTCATGGCGCCGTTTGCGCTCGCGCTGGTTCTCACGGCGATTAACTTTTACATGACGGTGCAACGCCGGGCGACACGCGAGATCTATATCTCCAACTGGTACATCATCGCGGCGCTGATCTGGACAATCACGCTCGTCACCATTGCCTACCTGCCCTTTTATCAAAACGGCTTCGGCGAGACGGTGATTCAAGGCTACTACATGCATCAGGGCGTCGGCATGTGGTTCACCCCGATGGTGCTTGGCCTCACGTACTACGCCCTCCCCAAGCTACTCAACAAGCCCATCTACTCGTACTCGCTGGGCGTCCTCGCGTTCTGGACGCAGCTATTTTTCTACACCATGCTCGGCTCCCATCACTTCCTGTTCAGCCCGATCCCGTGGTGGCTCCAGACGGTCGCGGTCCTCTTCAGCGTGGGCATGGTCGTGCCGGTGGTCGCCGGCACCGCGAATTTTCTGCTCACCTTGCGTGGTAGCGGACACACCATGCGCACGAGCTACGCCGTGCCGTTCCTGTTGGTCGGTGTGGTGTATTACTTCGTCGGGTCGCTGCAGGGCACTTTCGAGGCGCTGCGGTCGCTCAACCTGCTGTGGCACTTCAACAACTACACCGTCGGGCACTCCCACATCACGATGTATGGCTTCGTGACGTTCCTGATCTGGGGCTCTGCGTATGGCTTGCTGCCACGGCTCTCGGGGCGTGAGGCGCCCCAACTCGCGATTGGCATGCATTTCTGGCTCGCGTTCGTCGGTATATTCATCTACGGGGTCGCACTCAGCATCGGCGGCACCTTGCAAGGGCTGAGCTGGAAGGCCGGGCAAGCCTTCGTCGAGTCGGTGACACTGATGGCGCCGTATTGGATCTGGCGTTCCGTGGGCGGAACATTGATGGTCGCGTCGCACCTGCTCTTCGCATTCAACCTATTGCGCATGTTGCCCGCGCGAGCAGCAGCGCCCGTCGTGAAGGGGATGCCCCATGCTGCGTAGCATGCACGAACGACCAGCCGTCTTGTTCGGTAGCGTATTTATCGCCTTCTTGGCACTGAGCTGGATCGTCGCGGTGGCTCCCGCGTTCGAAGCGCAACGGGGTTCCAGGGCGCTTGCGAATTCGACGAGCCTCACCGCTGAGCAGCAGCGGGGGCTTCAAGTGTACGTGAGCGAGGGCTGTCCAGCCTGCCACACGCAGCAGGTTCGCCCGCTGCGCCTGGACGAAGTCTGGGGCCGAGCTTCAGTGACCCAAGACTATGCGCGTTTGAAGCCGGCAGCCTGGTGGCAGGGGACGCCCGGAATACTCGGCTCCGAACGCACTGGGCCGGATCTTTCCAATATCGGGCAGCGTCAACCGAGCAGTGACTGGCAGTTGATCCATCTCTACAACCCACGCTCAGTTTCACCTTGGTCGGTGATGCCAGCATTTCCCTGGCTGTTCGAGGTAGTTAGCCAGCCGCCGACCAACGCCCGGGTAGTCACCTTACCGCCTGCGTTTGCACCGCCGCAGGGGAAGGCCGTTGCAACACAGCGCGCCCTCGACCTAGTTGCGTACTTGACCTCGCTCCGACAGACACCACTAACGGGCGTCGGCGCGCCTCCGAGCCCAAGCGGAGCCAGCGATGGCGCACGGCAATACGCGGCCAATTGTGCGGCCTGCCATCAGGCCACGGGAGAAGGCGTGACAGCCACATTCCCACCGCTGAAGGGCGACGTTGCGGTCAACGACTCCGACCCGACGCGTCACATCGCGACGGTGCTGTACGGCCTACACGGTAAGCAGATCGGCCAGATCGTCTATCCTGTGACGATGCCGCCATTCGGGCCAACGCTCAGTGACGAGCAAGTTGCGGCGATCGTCAATTTCGAGCGCTCCAGCTGGGGCAACCACGGAGCTCCGATCACACCCGCGCAGGTTCGCCAGGTGAGGAGCGCAGGAGTGCAGCCATGAGCCACGGCGCAGAAGGAAATTCGAGCTTGGTCGCGCTGTGTCCAGCGTGCTCAGCCAACAATTTGCCCGGGCACACGCTCGTCCCGCGCGGCCCGCTCGAGACAGCGGTATTCGCGGCGGCGTTGCTCATCTTGCTCCGCGTGTTGGTCCTCGCGGTGAAGTATCTCGTTCGCCCAGGTGAGCTCGCCCCCGGTCACATCAAGCGAGCGGTCCTGGACGATTCAGCCGCAACGCCGCGGCGGAGCGCGTGATGCCGAACGTTGCAGACCGCATCGTTGTTTATCTCGATGACGTTCCGGAGCCATTCCTCAATGAGCGTGCACCCGCTGGTCTGCAAATCGATACGCGTCAGTTGGATGATGGGGACCATGTGCTGCGCATCGAGGCCACCGACCAAAGCGGAAGGAAGGGTGTAAAAGTCATGCATTTTACCGTAAGAAATGGACCATCGATCACCGTGCGCGGGCTTGGCGAGCGCGAAGTCGTGGAAGGGCAACTGGGGCTGATGGTGCATGCCTTCGCCGGTGGGAGTGAAGAAAATTGGGAACCGTCACAGGCGGAGACACCTGCGCCCGTGCCAACCTGGGCGTGGGTGCTCTTGATCGGCGTGGTTGCGTGGGCCATGTACTACCTGGTGTCCTTCTGGAAGCCGACTAACGAAGCTTCGGGCATCGCGGCACCAAAGTCGGTTCCGAGCGCTGCACGGCGCGAAGCCAACGCTCTCCTCGTCACTCGAAGCCGCGCGGCGGCATGCGTTGAACGCGGAGACAAGGTATAGTCAAGCCAATGCACCTCACGCGGTACAGCGACTACAGCCTACGCGTCTTGATCTTCCTCGGCATCAAGGGCAAAGCTCTTGCGACAATTCCGGAAATCGCCGAGGCCTATGGGATCTCCCGCGGCCATCTGATGAAGGTCGTCAACACGCTAGGCCAATTGGGCTATGTCGAGACCCTGCGCGGGCGCGGCGGCGGGCTCAAACTAGGAATGGCTCCCGAAAAGATTGGCGTCGGGCAGGTCCTCCGGCAAACCGAAGAGAGCTTTGCGTTGGTTGACTGCTTCTCGGCGGACAAGGCTAGCGAGCGCCACTGCGCGATCACTCCGACCTGCAAGCTGCGCGGCATCCTCGCGGAAGCGCTGCAGGCCTTCCTGCGCGTGCTGGATCAGTACACCCTCGCGGACATCATTGAAGGCCGCGCAGCGCCCCTCAAGCGCCTGCTGCAGCTCGCCTGACAGGTAGAGGCGGTGCGTTCCGCTTCCCTTGCCACACAGGTAGGCTGCAGCTCGGCCTGTCGCGCTCGCTACCCTCCGAATTTTCGGACGATTTTGACCAGCTCCGCGACGACCTCCGGTTTGTCGGCGAGATCCGGGTTTGGCGCCATGCCTGCGGTCAGCTTCACTGCGAGGCCTCCTTCGACGATCGTCTTCGCGATGTGCGCGTCGTCGACGGACTTCTGCCAAGTGGCGTCAGCGAACGCTCGCGGCTTCGGATTGAGCACGGCACCCCCAGGGCCATCGCCCTTGCCCACGCTGCCGTGACAAACAACGTTACATCTCGCCATACCCCGTCGTGACATGGCGAGGGTACGCTGCTGGGCTGGAGCGCGGAGGCGACCGGCATGACCCAGCGCACGGCGGAGAAATTGCGACGAGAGCTCGATGGCGTG
>Ga0068855_100000724_pt1 | contig 40544 bp, 34 predicted proteins | sample KBSCornC52_FD_66592 | JGI IMG/M metagenome (GOLD analysis project Ga0068855, IMG submission 66592) | Corn rhizosphere microbial communities from Kellogg Biological Station, Michigan, USA - KBS Corn C5-2 | ecosystem: Host-associated > Plants > Roots > Rhizosphere > Soil ...
ATCAATAGCAACAGGGTTCATAGCAGCAATTTGCATAGCCACATCTTTTCCTGCTTCATCAGCGTTTGCCGGGTTTGAGTTTAAAGCAACCAATACCGCTAAACGGAAGTTACCATGTATGTAAGCGATAACTTTTTCGCCTGCAACAGATACATATTTAGAGATACCGATTTTTTCGCCGATTTTACCGGTTTTGTCGATAATAGCCTCGCTGATCTTTACAGTGCTTACTTCGTTATCGATAGAAAAATCACCAAGTTCCTCAATTGTAGCAGGGTTATTTTCAACTGCGATGTTTGCTATCGCGTTAGCAAAAGCAACAAACTCAGCATTTTTAGCAACGAAATCAGTTTCGCAGTTAAGCTCAATGATAACGCCACGTTTGCCATCGGCGCTGGTGCGCGCAATTACAACACCTTCGTTGCTTTCGCGGTCCTGGCGGCTTGCAGCCACTTTAGCACCTTTTTTTCTTAAAAAATCAATAGCAGCTTCAAAGTCACCGTTAGTTTCGGTTAAAGCTTTTTTGCAGTCCATCATACCGGCGCCTGTTTGCTGGCGCAGTTTGTTTACGTCGGATGCAGATATTGTTACTGTAGACATTTTTTTGTATGTTTTAATGTTGGAAAGTTGTAAGGTTGAAAAGTTTGAACATTGCAACATTCAAACCTTTCAACCTTACAACAAAATATTATTCCTCTGTGCTTTCGGCAGTTGGGGTGGTATCTTCAACCGCAGCGTCAGCTTCAACAGCTACTTTGCGGGCTCTTTTTCCACCTTCGGCTGATGCAGAACGATCAGCGGCAGGAGCTTCCGGAGCGTCAGCTTTTGCTTTAGCCTGGATAGCTTCTTTTTCAGCTTCGTCTTCTTTCTCGCGTTTGCGTTCGTCCAAACCTTCAACTATAGCCTGGATGATGATACCGGTAATCAACGAAATTGATTTGGTAGCGTCGTCATTTGCAGGGATAGGGAAATCGATGTTTGAAGGATCGGAGTTGGTATCAACCATCGCGAAAGTCGGGATGTTCAATTTCAATGCTTCCGAAACAGCGATGTGCTCTTTCTTAACGTCAATCAGGAACAATGCAGCCGGTAAACGGTTCAGGTCGGCAATACCGCCCAGCAAAGTTTCTAATTTGATACGCTCACGCTGAATCATCAGCCTTTCTTTTTTCGAAAGGTTAGCATAAGTACCGTCTTTAGTCAATTTATCGATGTTAGACATCTTTTTGATCGACTTGCGCACAGTAGCAAAGTTGGTTAACATACCACCTAACCACCTTTCGGTGATGAACGGCATGTTTACACTTTTTGCGTAATCAGCTACGATATCTTTCGCTTGCTTTTTAGTAGCTACGAATAATACCTTACGGCCCGATTTTACAATTTGTTTTATAGCTGCAGCAGCTTCTTCAACCTTGGTTAAGGTTTTATTTAAATCGATAATGTGGATACCGTTGCGCTCCATAAAAATGTACTGCGACATTTTTGGGTCCCATTTGCGGGTAAGGTGACCAAAGTGTACACCTGCATCCAGTAAATCCTGATATGTTGTTCTTGCCATTTTGTTGTCCTCCTTGTTGATTAACGTTTACTGAATTGGAATCTCTTACGTGCTTTCTTGCGTCCTGGTTTTTTACGTTCAACCATACGGTCGTCACGTGTCATGATACCTTTAGCGCGCAGTGCTGGTTTCTTTTCAGCATCAAGTTCAACAATAGCTTTCGCAATAGCTAAACGAACGGCTTCAGCCTGTCCTTTTACGCCACCACCTGCAACATTTGCTTTAACATCAAATTTACCGGTTGAGCCCGAAACCTCGGTGCTTTGGGTAACGATGTACTGCAAAGGCAATGTTGGGAAGTACTCTTTGTAATCTTTACCGTTTACGATAATTGCGCCGCTGCCATCTGTTAGGTAGATGCGAGCAACAGCTGTTTTTCTTCTGCCTGAAGTGTTAGTTGTTGGCATTTTTTCTTTTCTCCTTTAAATTAAAAGTTAAATGGTTGTAGGGTTTTGTGCTGCATGAGGATGCTCGGCGCCTGCATACACATGCAGATTGCCAAATAATGCTTTGCCCAAACGACTTTTAGGTAACATACCACGCACGGCTTTTTCAATTACGCGTGTTGGATGTTTTGCCATTAACTCCTTAGGAGAAATGAAACGCTGACCACCAGGATAACCTGTGTACGAAACATACTGCTTTTCGCTGAATTTGTTTCCGGTCAACTTTACCTTGTCTGCATTAATAACTATTACGTTATCACCGCAGTCTACGTTTGGGGTAAAATCAGGCTTGTTTTTTCCACGGATGATCATGGCGATCTTCGTAGACAAGCGCCCCAAAATCTCGCCATTAGCGTCAACAACAACCCATTGCTTGTTAACGGTTTTTTTGTTGGCCGAGACAGTTTTGTAACTTAACGTATTCACTTGCTTTAAATTAAATTAATTAAACGTTTATTATACCCCGCATTTTCGGGACTGCAAAGATAGGGCTTTTTGCTTTAATTGCAAATGGTTTTTTGGTTTTTGGATTATTCACTTTGTAATTGTTTTTTTTAAGGCGTTCATGAGGTCGCTTCGCTTAGTTGCACCGATTGTTTTTGTTGATTACACTGATTTTGTTGGTTGTTATTTATTGTGAAGTTGGTGTTATTTTGTTGTAAAGTTTGAAGGTTGTAAGGTTGAAAAGTTGGGGGGAATTGGCCGGTTGGGTAGAGACGCAATACTTTGCGTCTCCCGCGGATAGGTATGCTAATCGTCGGTTATCAAAAATACCTGGCCATATTTATATTTATACTTTATCAGCCTTTTAATTTCATTTTCAGGCAACAATACCCGACACGCGTTTAATTTTATAGTTGGTTTAACACCAGTCCAAAAATCGTCTCTCTCAAAATCTCCATTAGTATGTTGTAGTCTTGTATCTAAAATTAAAACAGTGTCAGGATGTAATGTGTCCTTTTTCACAGATCGGCACAAAAAAAGGTCTGCCCAGGGTACACCTGAACTTGTATTAGAGTTTTTTTTACAAGGGTATGAGTGGATGATTGTAGGTCCGTTGGTTGAATCTACCACAGTATTATCTGCTTCAATCATGCCTCCAGTATTCAAGTAAAAAACCACTGGTTGGGGTGGATGCGGAAAGGCGTTGTAAATTATTAATCCAATAAATGAAAAGCCCGCAACAACGATTACAATAAGTGCTATGAAATATACTTTCATTTAAACTGGCAATTTATCTTAATACCAATTAGTTGGAAATGTAACCTGTTTTGCTGATTAATAAATTTCTTGGTAGATTAACCGATATGAGCACATGCTGATTAACCTATAAGAGCACAGGCTCATTAACTGTTTCTCGCCGTTGTTGGTGTTATCACCAACAAACCGCTATGCTTAATCACCACTCATTCCATGTTTTCAATCAAACCAAATTCATCAATGCCGTTAAAATAATATCCGGCGGATGAGTACCTATACTGCTCGGGAAATTCAACCAATCGCCATTTTTCCTGGGTCGGGTTATAATGTATATAATCTAATTTTTGATCAAACACCGCCCCGGTCCATAAGTCAACACTTAACGGATTTCGTTCCCAAAGTTGAAACTCCCGGTCTTTGGCGTTAACACGGAATTGCTCAAGTGCTAACGGATCTTCTTTTTGCAGTTTGAATTTCATTTGTTGAGCTGTAAACTTCATAAACCGCATTTGAACATTTTCGCGTTTAAAGCCATCCTGTATTTGCCAAATGAGATGGATATGGTTAGGCATAATCACATATCCATAGATAACGATACTCTTTTCTTCTTTTAAAAACCTAAGACTATTGATGATAATGTCTTTGTAGCCATCATCCTTTAACAGGTGTTTCCATTCCAGGATAGTTGCTGTAAAAAACTGAGGGTGATAATCGAAGTTTATGGTTGCCATTTAGCTAATTTACAAAATAACCGGAGATTTCGGTTTGTTGGTGATAACACCAACAAAGGCGGAAAAGGCGGATTCCCTCAACAGGCAGTGCGATAGAATTTGCACCCATTCAGTTGGTTGGTGATAACACCAACAAAGGCGGATGATACAGCCTCTTGTTTAATCCGTTAAGCTAAAAAACATTATCGCCAGTCGGCCCAGGCGCTTTGCGCTGCCCAGTTGCTTCCGCTTACCGCACCGCGATAACTTGTTTGTGCAAAAAAGCTGTTTGAAAAATCTGGCCCGCTAAAATCCGCGCCGGATAAAGCCGGCGATCCGCTCAGCGGAGTCAGATCTGGTGCTCCGGTACCCGAAGCAGCATACATGGCCGCCAGTTTCAGGTCGGACGATGCGCTGATCACCGAATCCCGGTTAACCACATTGGTTAAAAATACCGTTAGTTCAGGGTCGGCTATTACGCCTTTGGTGTCCTGGTCCCAGCAAAACGTGCGTGCCACCGTGTCGGCATTTACCAGGTTGCTCCTGAATTCGGCATCATCATTATTTAGAATAACCGGCCGGGTACGCGGACAAACCATAAATCCTCCTTCTGAATATTCAGCTATCAGCGAATTGCGAATGGCTAAACGTGTTCCCTTTCGCATGTAAACACCCTGGTTAATATTGGTTTTTACGGCATCAATACCATGCGGCCCTATGATGGTCATGTTTGAAATAACCGGCCGTGTAAGCGGGGTATTGGTGCTCGGTATGGAGTCATTGTAACTTTCAACGCCATTGGCCCGAAGCGCCTGCGACGAAGCGTGTGTGCGATAACCTATCAAAAACTGCATATAGCCTTCATAACCAAGGTCGAAATCAAAATCATCATCACCACAATTATAGCTGATAAGGTGCGAAACATTTACAGTGCCACCAACAAACTGAAAGCTGTCGTCGTTGGAGTATTTAACCATTACGTTATCAACCCTGGTGCCCGATCCAACGCCGGCAAAAACCATCCCGCTCACTTTATCAACCGCCCATTCATTTTCGGCAGGCGGATTGATACCGCCGGCGTATTCTAACCGCAGATAGGTGATGGATCCGGAATTGTCGTTAGCGGCATTACCGCCATATTGTGTATCGGCCGATGCGGGTAACCCCGCTGCATAGCCTACACCCAGGTTGGCAGGCGCCTTGCCTAATATAACAATAGCACCCCAGTCGCCGGGATTTTTATTTACCGCTGCGGAGGTAAACACCACCGGTTTATCGGCCGTGCCATTAACATATAATTTTGCACCCTGCGTAATTACCAAAACGCTTTTAGCCGAAAGCGCGGCATTTACCTGTGCATAAACCGTAATGCCTGCGGGTATGGTAAGTGTGGCATTGTTTTTAACATATACCTGTCCCTTTAAATAATAGTTTTTGTTTGGGTCCAGCGTTATGCTTTGAGAGATGCTGCCCTGCAGGGTATCCACCTTGCGGTTGCCTGTTCCGGCGTTGTTGGCTGTCATATTATCTTTCTTGCAGCCAGCAAAAAAGAGCAATGCCAATAAAAAAGGCAAGTATAAATTTTTCATTAGAGTAAATTATTTGATTTATAACAACATAAATAACCAAGTTTGAGTTAAAAAGTTTTCGTTGTTATAGATATCTCACAAAAAATTAACCAGGTCGATCGAATTGGCCTGGTGAGTTTTGAGAAGAAAATTTTGAGAATAATGCAGTAGTTCCGCTATGGGGTCAAAATAAAATGTTTCGCCTTTGCTGATCATATCAACAAAGGCGAAAAACGCCCGGAAGGCTTATGTCTTTACTGATTATAAACGAAGATAGTTTTATACCTTTTATGCGAAGCAATAGGTAGGGTTATTAAAAATGTGGGCAAAGCAAAAAGGCCGGCGGTAACGGCGGGTTTCCGCAGGTGGTTACTGTAGGGTAAAAACACACATGAAAGCCCACCGATGGCTGTAATACAACTTGCAAAGGTAATATCTGTAAAAATACGGGCGGATTTTGCTTTTCGCAGCGCCAGCGGGTTATCCTGCACATAATCAATCAGGTTGCTGTTATTCAGGTCGACGATTTCAGGCTGGCCTTGTTTTTGCAAGTAATAGCGGTACGTTGCATGTGACCGATGCGTATTCATATCGTACGAAATGCCCGCAAAGCGTTTTAACAGTATGAGCCTGCCGTAGTATACGCCTGTATATGTTTTCCCGTCCTGCACACCCAAATAACCATCGTCCATTTTTATGCCACTTAAGTTTGCCAGGGAGTAAGTGGTATCTGCTTTGCCGGTGTGGGTATTAACGGTTACGGTAGCTTCGTTCAGGCTTTTTATATGGGTTACATCAACTTGTTTACCATCGGTTTTTACAATATAGTCGGGGGTGTTTACGGGTACCCCCTTTGTAATCAGACGCGGCGGACCGCAGGATGCAAATAATAAAAGGCCTAATAGTGGTAAGTAAATTTTAATCATGCTTTGTTGGGTTTGGTTAAATTAAAAATCGGGGTGGGTTATCGTGGGCTAATATAGCAAAAATTGCCTTTTTCGGTTTATTGGCTTACACAAGAGGCGTGCGTCGTCCTTGAATAGGTTTACACATGGTCATATTCCGAAACGCGAAACGGCTGATTATAAGTTAGTTGTGTGGGTGCTGCCAAAAAGCACTAATTTTGAATGTGTTGATTGTCAGTTGCTTACGCAAAGATCTCGATTTGTAAAAGTGTTAAATAGTTGATAGTGAGTGTGTTTCGCAGTGTTCCGGGGTGTTCCGCATGAAAAAATGGAACGCTTTGCATTGCTTTTCCAAACCAGGAAATGGAGCACCCTTCTATTTAAAAAAAAGATACCGGGTTAACCGGTAACAGGGATAAACAACAACGGGCGCCGCCAGTACATCAATGGTGTAATGAACGTGCTGTACCAGCAATAAACAAGCCACGGCACAAGTTGCAATAAGTGCTATTATTTTATCAGTTTTTCTTTCGAGGCATAAAAATATCAGGAACACGGTAGTAGTATGCCCCGAAAAAAACAGGTCCTTTGTTATTACGGCATTTCGGTAAAAAGCACTGTTGAGCGGGTCGACCAAAGGGACCATACCAGGCGGCGGATCGAGCGCAACCAGGCTGATGGTAGTTAAACGCATGATATAAACAAATAATAAGGTCCAGCAGAAGGTTATATAAATGGATGGTGTTTTGATGACCCTGATCACTATCAATAAGATCATCCCCCATATAAGTGCAAAAAGCAACAGGGACACATTATGCGGAGGTATGCGCGCCAGCAGCCAATCGTTTAACACCGCCCCTTTCCTTTTTTGAATGTGCGCGAAAAAGGAAGGTAAGCAAGCAACTATTGAAAGCATCACCACGGTACCAATGACCAATTGATACCGTTTGCGACGCGAATTCCAGGTGGCGGCCCAATTATCGTTTAGTGCAGGCGATGGCATATTTGGTGGCGAAGTTAATTTGTAGTGACCTTAAAATCTGCATCCGGTTGCGGGGCGCGGATGTTATGCCTGGAGGCAATGTCCGGGTGCAATAGTATCAAAGCCATGTTACTTATCTAAACATCACATCCCCTTCAACTCCTTCGCTACTTCTTTATCCGACAACACCGTTATTTTCATCCAAACCTCTTTATCGGGGTTGCCGTCTTTATTCACAGTAACGGCAGTTACCTTGTCAATAAAATCTATTCCTTTAACAATTTCGCCGAAAACGGTATAATTCTGGTCTAAAAATGGTGTGCCGCCTATGGTGCGGTAGGTTTCGCGCTGGGCTTCGGTAAAATGCAGGTTAAACTTTTTTTCAATAGCGTCCAGTTGATCGTTGGTCCAGGTTTTACCATCAACAAAGTAAATTTGGGTAGTAAAGGATGACTTATCCTTATTATCGTCGCGGCCCATAGCCAGCACGCCCCGTTTATGGAACAGCGCCGTATTAAATTCAGGCTGTATCCATTTTTGTTCGGGCTTTAACGTTTTTCCTTTGTCGTAAAGCGAATCCGGGTCGCCGCCCTGTATCACAAAGCCCTTGAGGATCCTGTTAAAGGTAGTGGCGTCAAAATATTTTGCCTTTACCAGCTTAATAAAGTTATCGCGGTGTACCGGGGTTTCGTTGTAAAGCTTTACGATACAATAACCCTGCGCCGTTTCAATTTTTACATACTTGTTTTTTTGTTGTGCAAACGCTGGCAGCAGCAAACAGCATAAAAGGCCGGCAATAAGGGGCTTTAAAATTCTTATCATAGTTTAAAGATATAAATAAGCTTTTGATATCCGGAGGTTATTCTGCACGGAAATTGTCGCGGTTTCGAAGCTAAAACGGCTAGTGCTGAGCGTGCACCAGCGCGACAATGATTAAAGGCGGTGTATCAGCACGTTTTAAAGAAGGTGAACTCGCCGTTGAAAACAATTAATCTGTTTGCCGGTTGGGATACTAAATAAATACTCATCATGAACAAAACAATTGGCATCGTTTTATTGGTAATTGGCATCGCGATGCTGATTTGGACCGGCTTCACTTACACCAAAAAAGATAAAGTGATTGATGCGGGCCTTATCCAGGTTTCGGCTGAGCGGGAACACACCGTTTCGTGGCCGCCTTTTGCCGGTGGATTGCTGGTGATAGGGGGCATTGTTCTGTTGGTTACAGCTAAAAAGAATAGTTAAACCGCATAATCTCTGGCTGTTTAAGTGCTATCGGTTGTGTTAATGATTTCGGTAGCCGGCAAACCGTCCTTTAGTATGTTATAGAACTTGTTTCGCGACTCTCCAGTCGGATCAATGATGTAAGTGCATTGGCTGAGCCATTTAATGTGGAACGATTAGTTTTCGCATTTTTTTTATGTCGTTTCGAGCCCTTTCAATCACAACATAAGCGCAGAAAATACGTTTAAACGTCTTATTTACCTATCTAAAAACCGCACAATGGCCTCATTATTTTTACCTGCAAAATTCGCAGATTGCCGCAGCCGCATCATCAAAGGATTGATACTTTTTTCGATTATCTTCTTTGCCGCCAGTATGTTCACATCCTGCAAAAAAACGGCCGTGAACGAGTCGCATCCCTCAATTGACATGCAGGCACAGTATAGCGCTGCGCTATCGGCATTTTATGTAAATGGCAAAACAGGCAACGATGCCAACGACGGCAAATCACTTGTAAAACCCTGGAAAACCATTCAAAAGGCATTTAACAGTGCTACGCCGGGCAGTGTGGTATTCATCAGGGCGGGGGTGTACAACGAGCAGTTGACCGTAAATGTTACGGGCTTGAGCGGCAGCCCCATCACCTTTATGAATTATGGCAATGATGCCGTGGTGATTGACGGAACAGGCATACCCGGAACTACCATCCTATCCATCACCGATAAAAGCTTCCTGACTTTCAGGGGGCTCACCATCCAAAATCTTACAAAAAATAATGCACAAGGCATATTGCTGGCCGCTACGGCACATGGCAAGGCTTCAAACATTACTTTCAGCCATATAAACATCAGGAAGATTAACTGGACAGCAAGCGCGACTACTATCCCCAATGCTAATCAAAATGCGCAGGGTTTAATTGTTTATGGCCAGGGTTTAACCCAGACAAATGCGATAAGCAATTTGGTGATCGATAGTTGCGAGGTAAGCAATAATATCCTTGGGTTTAGCGAGGCTATCTCGCTTGATGGCAATATCGACGGGTTTACTATAACCCACAATAAGGTTCATGACAATACCAATATTGGTATTGCCGTGATAGGCCACTACGGTACCAGCGCCACCGCTTCACTTGACCAAACCAGAAACGGCGTGGTTGAGCAAAATATCTGTTTTAAGAATACATCTGCCTACGCTACCAGCGGCGGTATATACGCAGACGGGGCTAAAAGTGTTAAAATAGAGCGGAATATTAGCTATCAAAATGGTTATGGCGTTGAGGTAGGGAACGAGGAGAATGGTTCGGCAAGTAACATAACGGTAGCAAGTAATGTATTGTATTTTAACCAGGTGGCCGGCCTTGCCATAGGTGGGTACAACCCGGCAACCACCGGGCAAGTGGTAAACTGCAGCTTTTATAACAACACCTTTTACAAAAACAATACCGCTGTGGATGGCTCGGGCGAAATTATTATTACCAAAGCATCTAACTGCATTATCGAAAACAATGTATTTTATACCAACGGCCAGGCCGTATTGTTCAGCCTGACGCCTATTGTTCCTCAGGCCAATAATTTCATCAACTACAACTGCTGGTACACGCCCGGCGGCAATGCCGCCAACATACAGGTAAACTGGCTTAATAAAACGTACAACACATTTGCATCGTACCAGGCGGCAACACACCAGGATGGGAAGTCGTTTTTTAAAGATCCCCTCTTTAAAAGCCCGGTGACGCCTTTTGATTTTCATTTGCAATCTGCAAGCCCATGTATTCACGCCGGCAATATTGCTATCATTAAAGATGCCGGGGCAACAGATTACGATGGCAATTTGTTGATTCAAAACGGAGCGACAACAATGGGAGCTTATCAAAATGCTTTATAACTGCATGAGTATTTAGATGTACCTTTAGCGACAGGATTGAAAAACTTATACCGTTATCGAAGCAGGAGTCCCCGGTTAACCTTGTGTGCGATAGAAGTAAAAGTGCAACGTTTTAATGCTAATTTAGATTTGCTAAATGCCCCTTATTTAAACCTAAAATACAGCCTTATGAGAAAAATTGTTATCCTGCTTACTGTGGTTATTTTTCCTTTTTGTACCCTGCTGGGTCAAAACGCAGTTTTAAATGTTTCAGTTGCCAATAGCGAGGGCGCTGTTTGCTACCTGTATATACCGGGCCAACCACTGCACAGTTCAGTAAATGTAACATTAATTGGCGGCCAGGGCAGGCACATCTTTGATTTAACCCGGCCGGCGTTTGTCCAGTTAAATTGTCTTGACCCGACCGATTGGGTGCATAAACATTTTAATTACCTGCTGTACATTTCGCCGGGCGATAAACTCCAGCTAACGGCAGATTTGAGCAAACCCGGTTTTGCTTTTAAAGTATCAGGCAAAGGGAGTAACAACAACCAGCCGCTGCTTTCGGGTATAGAAAAAGCGGACCTTTACTCTTTTAATAAGGATACCCTGCCGGGCAGGGCTATCAACGCCGTTAATTCAGCCCAAATAGCGCTGCAAAGCAAGTTGAATGAATATATCAGGCTGTATAAGCCATCTGCATTGTTCGTGAAGGACTGGAAAATGAGTTTGCATTATTATGCCGGTGATTTATACTACGATTTTAAAGAGAACAACAAGTTTGGGATAGAGGATGCTTACAGACGTAACTATGCCCAATGGCAAAAAGTTGCCGATAGCCTGTTTTCCGTGGCAAAACTCAACAATGATGACGCTTTGCCGGCTTTTCATTATACCGAACTGCTTAATGTTTTTTTAGGGCGCGAAAGAGAACATTTTGCTGATGAAGCGTGGCTGCATCCTGTTGCATTTTACCGGGAATGGTATAATACCGACACGGTTGAAGGTAAGAAATTATTCAACGCCGACAAACATAACCTGGTGCTGGAAAAAATTATTAATAGGTATTTTACCGGTAAAACTGCAGAATACCTTTACGCAGTGTTATTTGTGAGAGCAAAATCCGAAAGCAATCCGCAAAACATCCCGGAGATATTTGGTCGTTTTAAGGCGAAATTTCCCAACAGCCGGTACCTGGCGCAATTCAGCAAGTCGGTAGATACCATTATTGCAAAGGAAAAGTACACGCTGAATGACCGGATGGTTTTTATGCCGGGTAACGGTACTTCATTTAATACCCTGGATGAGGTGCTTGCCGCCATGAAGGGCAAAACAGTATTGGTGGATATGTGGGGCACCTGGTGCGGACCTTGCCGCGAGGAGATAGAAAAAAACAGCGCAGCTATTCACGAATATTTTAAAGGCAAGGGCCTCACTTATTTATATATAGCTAATTACGATAAGGATAACGGCGACCGCTGGAAGAAACTGATTGCCTATTTCGGGATGGAAGGCACCCACCTGCTTGCCAGTGACAAACTCACAGAAGATATTATGGCGAAGGTTAAAGGCACCGGTTTCCCTACTGTTTTTATCATCAAAAAAGACGGCAGTTTTGAACTTTCAAAAACAGGCTATCCAATAAAACGCGACATATTGATTAAACAACTGGAAGACAACCTTCAGCTTTAAAAATAGAATGGTCTTTCTTTTTGAAAAGTGTTAATTTGGGATTTAATTATTGGGGAAGACCAGGACATAGCAGAATATAATAAGTCCGACATCACAGCAATAAATGTGTATGGAGTTTTAACCGGGAAGTCTACACCGATTTTAACAATATGCGAATTGGTGTTTACAAACGGGACCACCATTAAACTGCCCGGTTTGCTGATCGATCCTTTCAAAGTCACTGGGAAGTTTAAAGGGGTTAAAGTCAATTTGTATCGCCGCCGCAGCGAATATAAAGCAGAACAATTAGCTTTTGCCCGCGGTCAGTAGATCAACATAGGCCCGTTGTTCATCACACAATTTCGAAAATCTGGATGTTGTTGCCGCAGGTATCGTCCAATACCGCAAGTTTTACAGCGCCCATGGGTGTCGGCGCCATGCTGAAAGCAACACCCAATTCGCTAAGGCGCTGGTATTCCTTTTCAACATTGTCCACCTGGAAAGCCGTTAAAGGGATGCCCGCTTTATAAAGTGCTTCCTGGTAGGTTTTGGCAGGGGCAAAGGCCATTGGTTCCAGCACCAGCTCCGTGCCGTCCTGTTCCTCTTTCGAAACTACTGTCAGCCATTTGTGTTCGCCCATGGGGATCTCGGTTTTCTTTACAAAACCCAATATTTCGGTATAAAATTTCAGGGCTTTCTCCTGGTCGTTAACCAGCAAGCTGTGCAATTTAATTTTCATGGTTTTTTATTTAATGCCCCACAAAACTGGCACATTTACCCGGCATAAATCTATCGAAAATTGCTTTTTTTGGTACTCAGAAGGACTACAGCCCGCATACTTTTTGAATACCGCCGAAAACGAATTGGGACTCTGGTAGCCTACACGGTAACAGGTTTCGGCAACGCTGAAATCTGATGCCAGCAATTTTTTTGCGAGTCCGATCCGCTTTTCGGTAAGGTATTGGTGAGGCGTGCGCCCGTAACATCTTTTGAAAAGCCGGGTGAAATGGAATTTGGAAAGAAAGGAAAACCCCGAAACGGTTTGCAGGTCGATTTCGCTGCAATAATTTTCGTCGATGAACTTTCTGGCCCTGCTCACATACCCCGCAACATACAGCCCGGGAAAATGTTCATCCCTGATTTTGAGGACCTGGCTTTGGTAGTAAAACTTGTCGTCGACCTGTTTCATTGATTTCGTAAATGCTAATTTACAAAATAGCTGGCGTTTGTAAAACGACAATACGTTATTGGGAGATAATCTGATAAGTGTGGCGGCACTATGTCACACGTGGGTTCGTTAGCTAATCATAATAAACCTGTCCCTGCCTGTTACATTGTCAATATTGCAAACGTAATAGTCTATATTTGAACGGCTTTCAACTTATTGTTATGAGATATCTTTATTGTACCATCACCGCGATTTTGGCAGCCCTTTTTTTGCAGGGTTGCTACACCACTCCCCACAGCGCCGATAAATGCGGGCCATGCCCCGAGATTGCTGAAATGCTCCCTTTCCTCAATTTTCAGCTGGTAAGTAAAACTACGGGCAACAACCTGTTTTATGGCAGCGCCGCCCCATATCATTTAAGCCAGTTATCGGTGCATCATATCGTGAACGGGAAACCCGACTCGGCCATGTTTCGGGCAGACACTACTACGCAAAGCTTTGTGGTATCGGTGGTGCCCAATCAGCGCAAACCAGTGATGATTGATACCATCACCATGAAGATCGCCGACCTGCCGACAGATACTTTATTGTTCAATACCGGGATCAATAGCGGCTGCTGCCCCTTTTTGCATTTTAACTCCGTATCGTACGATGGATTAGTTGTTTATACGCCTGCCATCGGCTTTAAACTGGTGGTATTGCAAAAATGAAACTTGCGTAAATGTGGCGGCTATTTTACGCGTTCCACATATTCACCGGTGCGGGTATCAACTTTCACCCTGTCGCCCTGGTTTACAAAAAGCGGCACTTTTATTTCAACGCCATTCTCGGTGGTGGCGGCTTTCAACGCGCCCGATGAGGTATCGCCTTTAACAGCCGGCTCGGCATAAGTAACTTCCAGTTCAACAAAGTTGGGCGCCTGCGCCATAATAGGCTCTTCGCTTTCAAAAGAAACAATTACGTTCATACCTTCCTTCAGGAACCGCGCCGAAGGGCCAAACAGTGCTTTGGGTATATTATGCTGATCGTAAGTGGTGTTATCCATAATCACCATGTAATCGCCCTCGGCGTACAGGTATTGAAAATCGTTTGTTTCCACACGGCAAATCTCAACCTGCTCGTCGGTGGCTAAACGGGCCTCTACAATGCGGCCGGTTTTAATATTGCGGAACTTATCCAGGTAAAACGCCCCGCCTTTGCCCGGCGTGCGGTGCAGCACCTCGATAACGGTTACCAGTTCGCCGTTAAAACGCAATATGTTGCCCACTTTAATTTCAGATGCCTTTGCCATAAAAATACGTTTGAAAATTTTGTGGCCAAATATAGATTAATTAACCTGTTTAGCGCGCGGAAAATAAAGATGTTAGTGGCTTACCAGGAATGCGCATGGGGGTTTATACCTTTCTATATTATTTTTGCCTTTTTGGTTTTTTAATAAATATTTTATATATTTAAAATAATATTTAACAGCACTGCGGCATCGTTGAGTGATTAACCATCACTACCCCCACCAACTGCCAACATAAAATACCTAAATCCCCTGAGTTATACCCCTGCAACACCCCTTTTTTTAGGCGACGACGCGATGTGTCGCTGTATAAAACTGCGAAATAACGCGCGTTTTAGGGTAAATATTCCGCCTGTGGATATGGGCGTCTACTCCCTTGAACGCGACCGGTATCAACCTTAATAATAACCTTTTTACATCTACACATCAAAATTTATGAAAACAACAAACCGACACAAAACCACGGCAAACGAACCTGGTAAAACACTCCTCATTTATCCGATTATTTCGCCGGGGGCAGATTCCCATCCAGTCAAAATACTTGATTATGCAGTTTCCAGCCTTAAGCTCGCCAATCCCAACGGCAAAATGCCTGCTAAGGTAACAGGTTGTAAACTGATGCCCGGCCCCGGCAAAACCATAATGGGGAACCTGGAACGGTGCCTGCTGCTGGGACCGAAAGGCAAAGCTTCTGTAAGTATCGCAAACAGTAATATCAGCCTTAAACTGTTTACCGTACGTATATGCTTCAGGGCTGCCCCGCAAATTAAAAGCAGGCAGAACCTGGTTGAATCAGATATTCTGCCGTTTGCAATGTACATTGAAAGGGCTGCAGGAAAAGATCGGTTTGAACTCGTGGCTTCAATTGGAACAGCACATTACGGGTGGACCGCAGGTAACGGGGCACTCACTGCAAAGCTTAAAAGTTTGAGCTGGTACGTTGCTGATCTTGTTTTTAACGTCGACACCGTTTCTTTGTTTGTCAATAATAAACGGGAAGGTGTTTTAGCATTACCGCAGGGCGAATTGATGTCGCTTCCGGGCAGTCATTTATATATCGGCACAGGAACCGACGGGAAAAAATATCATTTTTCAGGAGAAGTTGCCGGTCTGCAGTTGTATTATAATACGCCGGCAGACTTATTAGTCAAAGCCGACGAAACCAGGAATACCGCCACATGGTATATATCAAACAAATACCTGGCGCTGGGTGGCGTGGCTAATTTGGGATACTCAACCGGAGTTCCGGAGTTTTCACATTCAGTTGGCGCTTTTATTCAAAACTTTGAAAAAGGACAGATCCAATTGTCAGGTATTTTGGGGGTTGCTTTTGCTATGCAAGGAGCCATTTGGCGGCATTATAAAAGCTTGGCCGAGGATGTAAAAAAGGAACTTGAATTCCTCGTAAGCGATGAACTGCAAACCTCCAGCGCGCAAGGATATAAAAACCTGTTCAGGAAAGGGGGGATATACAGTTCCCCAAATTTTGGGACGAGTCACGTAACCGGGCAGATATTTGTTGATTTCGAGAGCATGGGCGAAACCAATGCACTCGGCTTTCCGCAAGGGCCAGCGACAGCAATTGACGGCGGCTTAATGCAAGTATTTGAGGGAAGTAATATATACCTGAAAGACGGTGCCCCCAAAAGTTTTGCGGTAAGCGGCGATCTGCTGAAACAGTATGAAACCGCCGGCGGACCAGCTAAGCTGGGTTTCCCTATTGGAAATAACGTCCAGATCATCCAAAATGGTAATGCTGTTGGCTGGGTGAGCTACTTTGAATTCGGCGCTATTTATTCAACGTTTACCGGAACATTTGATATGTCGGGCGGTGTTAAAACCATGTATGACAAAATCGGTGGCCCGTCAAGCGCTTTAGGTTTGCCCACTTCTGGGTTGACGCCGCTGCCGTCGGGGGCGGGCACTTTTACCACATTCGAGCAAGGCACCATTGTAACCCTTGATGCAACGGGAAATACTTTTACATGCACCCCATTCCAAATCAGGCTTGGGCGTGTAGATACAAAGGATGAGGATGGCTTTGGAGCAGGCGAAAATGACCTTACAATAGATGCTTATATAGACGGTTTACCTGGTGGAAGCTATCATAAAAGATTCCCGGACGAGGATACGGACGACTATTATAGCGACCAAAACATCGTTGATATCAATACTGTACTGGATGCGGTGATTGTGCCGAATGACCCTAACCTGAATATCGTATTCAGGGCTGATGTGTGGGATATAGATGGTAATGCACTTATTAATACGGATAATGACCTTATCGGCAATTACAGCCATGCCCTTTCCATTGATAATGCCTGGGGCCTTGCGCAAAATGACGGTATTTTTGATGAAAGTGAATACCGGATAAAGCATATCACCTGGTCGCTGATACCGAAGATAGACCCGGCGACGCTCACTGACGGGCAGCGCTGGTGGGGCGTAAAAAACAGCAATTACGACCCCATTACCCACGATCAATACGCCTCGGCGTTTTCAAACGTGGATAGCGAATATGACTGGTACGATGTTTCCGACTGGCTGGCAAAGTTGTTTTATGAGCTGGTTATTAAAGATCTTGCAAAGCATGGCCGTTGCGCCGGTATGTGTATTGAAGCCATTTTATCATGGAAATTCAATAGCTTGTTCGGATTGCCGCTAAACCGCTTTACCGATATGAATATTACGGGGAACGAATTTGTGATCAAACACCAACGCCAGGTATCCGAATTGTCGGTATGGTGGTTTATTGGCCAATTTCTGTCGGGCAATACCCACGATCCTAAATCAGTATTTGAAGATACCCAGGCAGCGTTTGATCTTGGTCAAAATCCCGTTATATGTCTTGCTCAAAAATATGATTTCTCTGGTGCACCCCATGTTGTATTGCCTCATGCCTGGGAGAAAAACGGCGACAGCTGGCGGATCCATATTTACGACCCTTACTTCCCGACGCCGCCGGATGGCAGCGATCCTACGCGCTTTATTGAAATTGATGCGAGCGGAAACAATTTTAATTACGTAGGCACTAAAAACCTCGTTTACAAAGGCTCAACGTGGACCGGCGGGCGCTTGTATTTTTTACCATGGGCGGTAGTCGCCGAAAGGGCGCGCACGCCGGTTTGGGAGGCCGTATTATTGTTGGTGGCCGGCACCATAGTTGTTTTAGGCGGCGATGGCCAAACCGATTCGTTAACTGATACAAACGGCAATCAACTTGATTTTACCCATCCTGATGTGACCAGCCTGCTAAAAGCCGGTCAACCGATTGATCATAGGTTTTTTGCGTACAAAGGATTCGGCGGCAGCGACGATCCTGTAGCCGGATCTATGTTTTTACGGACAGGTATTAATACAGATACGGCTGATGTAACCGCGCCAGGTACAGCTGTTAATTCGGACTTTATCCATAAAGTGAGCGGCAACCAAAGTGACGGCCAGTTTCAATATGTGATCAAAAGTTTCCTTACCGAAATAAAAATAACCTGCCCGCTGGCTACGGATGAGCAAATCACGGTCGGTGTAAAAAATATCCACAAAAGGGATCACACCATCAGTCTTGGGGTAAGTCACGACAAAACGATGTCGCTGGAGATTACTAACAAGTTAAGTACAGGAAAGGACCATATCCACCTGGTATTTGATCAATTGCCTGTAAGCAAAAACAAGGACTTGACGATAAACCCGCGGCCCGGTTTGGGCGGGCTCGACATTATGCCAAGCACCGGAACCATTAAGACTACCGTTACTGTTGAGTCCGGCGACAACAGGCACACCACCGTGTCCAAATACCCGATAAGTTCGGATGGCGGCATACGCATCAGGCACTCAACACTGGCCACAGAAGGCGAATTGCTTGTTAGCAAAATCGACAAACTTTTTGGCCCGGCGCGCGATTTGCGGACGGTAAAAAATATTTAGTAGCCGGTAAAATAGCCATCGACAAGGCGTCCCGTTCATAAAACGTGGCGCCTTTTTTTAATTTTCTGCCACGGTTTAGCTTTGAGTCGGCCCCATTTGTAGTTATAAACAAATTCAGGCTATTTCAATCAAAATTTATTCGGCCGACGCTTTCATTCTGCACTATATTTATCTAAAAATTAAATCGACCAACCCCAATAAACACAAGCCCAATGATCACCGGAGCACATACCATCATTTATAGTTCAAACGCCCAGGCGGATAAAGACTTTTTTAAAAACATCCTTAAATTTCCGAATGTGGATGTTGGCCACGGGTGGCTGATCTTTGCCCTGCCACCATCCGAGGTGGCTGTACATCCGGCTGCTGAAAATGGTAAGCAGGAATTTTATTTAATGTGTGATGATATCAATTTATTCATCAATGAAATGGCCGGACATAAAGTTAGCTGCAGTGACATCATAGAAGAGCGATGGGGGAGCCTGGTTTATATAACTTTACCTGGTGGCGGCAAACTAGGTGTATATGAACCCAAACATGCAAGGCCCTAAGACAACCGGACTTTACAAACACGTCCCATTATCACACAATGTTTTTCTACACTTAGCGCATAAAAACAGCTTTTCACCGTCTACCGTTTTTACGGCTCCTTTTGAGTCATTCATCAGGCATCGTTGGTCGCCGCTGGTACAATGTTCAAGGCCGAGGTTGTGCCCAATCTCATGTAAGCAAATCTTGATCAGCCTGTTTTGAAAAAGCTGATTTGATGCATTGCGTTTTAACCTGAAAGTAGAAATAACACAGGTAGTCCCCGGCATCTGGCCCTGCCCAAAAACACCCCATTCATTAACACGCCGCTCCGGGTTTTTAATCGCAATATCTTTTTCAGTTAAAATAAGCGTGATAGTGGAGGAGTTATATTTGGCTAATACCCTGTTGGCCTCGTAGCGGGTTTTGCTATCTGCAAGTATATCATTGGTTAAACTTAGGGGAGGTTTAACAATGCATTTATAATGATAGAAGCGTTCAACCGCCGATTTAACCAGGCTGATCTCAGCCTTATCTACATGTCCAAGCGGCTGAATGCAGATCACTTTTTGTTGGTCCGGCATCATCCACATAAGTAAAAGATAAACCGGGAACAACAATATTTTCATGCAAAACAACGGTTATTATTGCGGGGATTGTATCGTAAATATAAATAATTAAATTCGCTTTTAAAGGTCCGCTGTCCTTAGCCCGAAAAAGCGGCTTCCGCTGTTTGCGGCTTCTGTTAATGAGTTTTCAGTTCGAAGTTTACGTCTACCGTTTTTTATAATATGACTACACAATCTTGTAAAATAACCATCCACATGGTGGCAAGCCTTGATGGTTACATCGCCAAAAAAGACAATAGTGTTTCCTGGTTCGAAACGCCGGATCATTACGAAAAAGGTGTCACGGTTACCGAACAGGATGCGGCGGAATTTTTGAAAACGATAGATTGTTATGTAATGGGCTCCCGTACGTACGAGCATGCCCTGGAACTTTCAAAAGCTTACGGCTGGCCTTATGGCGACGTGCCTACCATTGTATTATCGCACAGAAACCTGCCGGTAATCCGGCCGAACGTTGAAATTTATGGGGGTGACCTGGACAGATTAGTAAATGAACGCTTAAAACCACATTACCGCAACGTTTGGGTGGCAGGCGGAGCATTGCTGGCTAATGATTTTATTCGTTTAAAATTGGCGGACGAAATCAGGCTGTCGGTTTTGCCCATCATCCTGGGCGATGGAGTTCCATTTTTTGACCAGGTAGGGCAGGAGCAAGCATTGCATTTACATAACGTTACAGCCTACAAAAACGGGATGGTGGAATTACATTATGAAATAAAAAAATAGACAGGAACTAACGAAAAAACGGGTGTTTGTAGCGAATCTTTTTTCCCTTGTTGTTTTTTGTAGTAATATTTATGTTGCAGGCACTCAAGTGTTTACAATTTTACTATATTTGGCTTGATAAGTTATTGATAATCTTTCACCTGCATATAAACACGTAACCATGAAACCTAATTTTACCCGAAGCCTTATACTTTTGTCGGCCGTTGTGCTGTTTTACACGGCCTGTAAAAAAAACACGGTTAAGCCAACCCAAACAACTGCTGCTAAAACAGATTATGCAAGCATCAGCAGCCAACTGGCGGTAACATTTTACAAATCCATCACCGGCCAGTACGGTGGCGCCAATATTGGCAAAGGTGTTACCTCGCCGTTCAGCGCTAAAGTTGGGGGCACCGCAGCGTCGGTAACTTCGCCGTTGTGTGGTTTTGTGGTAGATACCAGCTATAGCTATTCCGTACATAGTAGCAAACACCCGTCGCCCTTTGATACAACTTACACCTATAGCGGAAGTTTCCGTTTGGCATACACCTGTTCGGGCGGTGCGGTTAATGGCTATGTCGTTGATGACAGTTTGGGGTATAATGAACAAACCTATATCGCATTTAACAACAGCAGCAATGTAGGGCAGCATTATACGGTAAAAACTCTGGACCAAACCGGCAAGCTACTTTCCATGAACGGTTCAATTAATACCTACGTCAACTTGATAGGCGCATTTAACGAGTCAGGGGCTTTCTTTCGGGCCGCCTACAAGCTTGCGGGGCTAACGGTTAACTATGGTTCGGGCACAGCGGATGTAACAACAGGTGTCGCAACCTTTCACATGGTATATACCGTCTATTCACTTGTAATCCAGTCACCCCCCCCAACTATTTATGATGGGACCATCGAGTTTTTAGGTAATCATAAAGCCAGGCTCACGATTAACCCCGGACATGTTTATATAGTTGATTTAACAACTGGTGTGGCAACGCCGGTTTGAAGCGGCAGCGGCGACTGAGCCAAAAATATATTTTCTTCAAAATCAATTTGCGGGATTGTAAACTTTACGCCTTATTTTAGTGTCGTAATAAATTACCATGGTTTTGCCTCACCTAAATCCTCTCCATCCCGATAGCTATCGGGAGAGAGGACTTTTAACTTCATGCTTCTTTGGAACCCTCTCCTTTGGAGAGGGCAGGGCGAGGCGAAATTGCCGGGTAAACTTTATTATACGACGTTGAATTACACCCGTATACCATCCATAAAACTCAGTTTATGAAAATTGCCACCTATAACGTAAATAGCATCAATGCGCGGTTGCCGGTAGTGCTCCGCTGGCTTAGCGAAACCAACCCGGACATTGTTTGCCTGCAGGAATTAAAGGCCCCACAGGAAAACTTCCCGGAGCAAGCTTTGAAAGATGCGGGTTATTCGGCCCTGTGGCACGGCCAAAAAAGCTGGAATGGCGTGGCCATCCTGGCAAAAAATATGGCAATTACCGAGGTTAGGCGTGCACTCCCCGGTGATCCTGAGGATGTGCATAGCCGTTATATTGAGGCCGAAGTTGGTGGTATAACGGTTGGTTGCCTCTATCTGCCCAATGGCAACCCGGCCCCCGGCCCCAAGTTTGATTACAAACTCAGTTGGTTCGACCGGCTGATGGTACATGCCGAAACCTTGCTGGCATCGGGCAAACCGGTGGTGCTGACAGGCGATTACAACGTTATGCCAACCGAATTGGATGTTTATAAACCGGAGCGCTGGGTGGATGACGCCTTGTTCAGGCCCGAAAGCCGTGCTGCCTTCCATAAATTGATTGCCCAGGGATGGACAGACGCAATCCGCAAACTTTACCCTACGGAAACCATTTATACTTTTTGGGATTATTTCCGCGATGCCTATGGCCGCAATGCGGGTTTGCGCATCGATCATTTTTTGCTGAGTCCGCAACTTACCGGCAAGCTGACTGCTGCCGGTGTTGACAGGCATGTGCGTGGTTGGGAAAAATCAAGCGATCACGGGCCGGTTTGGATTGAGCTGGCAGGGTAAATAAAACTGACTTATAGGGGCACTTGCTGTTTTGTGCCCACTGTCCCCCCCTTACCTTCGGCAACGTAACGGGATTGTTATGCGCATGCGGAACAAAAACGCAACTTATATATGATTTTTGTCGTATGCAACAATGGTATGGTGCCTGATTGCCTGCCTGTCGTGCGTTTTGTTGCGTTCGACATTTTAAACTGTTAAACGGGATGACGACTAAAGTGAGTGAACTGACTGAAAGTAAAACATTTAACCTCGAACATTTTTTTGAACTTACTGAAGACCTGTTTTGCATAGCCGGTTTCGATGGCTATTTTAAAAGAGTAAACCCGGCAGTTTCAAAGTTATTGGGCTACTCAAATGAAGAGTTATTCTCGCGGCCGATAAACGAATTTGTTTTTGCCGATGACCAGGAAATAACTGCCCAAAACCGTCGCAGCCTTACGCAGGATGTACCGCTATTAAATTTCGAAAACCGGTATGTGACCAAAAGCGGCGAAATTGTATGGCTTGCCTGGACATCCATGCCGGTGGAGAGCCTGCAATTGGTTTATGCCATCGCCAAAAATATTACCCATAAAAAGAAAGTAGAAGAGGACCGCAATTTGCTGATTGCAAAACTTACCGGAAGCAACCAGGACCTGAAACAATTAACCTACACGGCATCGCACGATTTACGCACGCCCGTGGGCAACCTGCTTTCGGTTTTTAGCCTGCTTGATGTTTCTAAAATCCAGGACACCGAAACGCTGGAGTTTATTGATATACTGAAGGCTGCCACCCAAAACCTGCAATCGACCTTAAATAGCTATGTGGATAGTTTAATTGAACGTGAAAATCTGCAATTGCAGCTGGAGGACATCAATTTAAAAGAAGCTTTCAACTCGGTATTGCTATCGTTAGGGTCGTTAATAAAAAACTCCAAAGCGTCCATCAGCATCGACTTCTCACGGGTAAAAACGGTGAACTTTAACCGGGGATACCTGGAGAGCGTGTTTTTAAACCTGGTAACCAATTCCATTAAATACAAAAAGCCGGGCGCTAATCCCGATATTACGGTTATTTCAAGACGTGTAAACGGTGTTAATCAGCTTGTTTTTGCTGATAAGGGGCTGGGGTTTGATATGGAAAAGGTAAAAGATAAACTATTCGGCTTCCACCAAAAATTCCATGACCATGCCGATAGCAAAGGGCTGGGGCTTTACCTGGTTCACAGTCATATCACCAGCCTGGGTGGCCGCATCTCCATAAAAAGCAAAATAGGCGAGGGCTCGGAGTTTGTAATTTCGTTTAAAGATTGACCTGGGGATTTTACCAATTAACCGGGATCATCAAAACCCCATGTGTTCCCTCAATGGAATAATGAAACGTTTTTTATCCGGCGATACGCAGGACGCAGCATTTGTCTTATCGTTGTTTACACACCGTTAAACATTTTCGTCGGGCCAACTGATGGCTGCCGTAGCAAAATCCGTAGCGCCGTATCCTTTTTGCTGACGAACGCACACACCAACAATTTTCGACTGGTAAAATTCATACGTCGCCTCTTTGTTATTGTTACTGTCGCCAAATTTTTCGTATTGGGTTAGCCAGTTATCGCTCCAATTATCGGAACCCATTTTATAACGCATGTTCACCAGGCCGCGTTTGCCCACACTTACCAGTTGAACACCCGAAACACCCACAGCATTTTTATCACCCCATACCGGCTTTATATCTGTAATTCCTTTATCATCAATGTCTACATCAAAGCCAATGATCCGCGTATCTTTTATGTTGTAATCCCCGTCAACATCAAAAGCTACATGTACCGAGTCGAAATCATTTACTTTATAAAACTGAAAAGGTGTAACGGTTAGCGTTCTGGCTGTTTGCAAGGCGCCAATAGCGTCAATAGGACCTACATTGCCTGCCTTCCAGTTGATATAATCCAGGGATATAAAAGCAGGAAACCGCCCGCCGAAGGCAAAAGCAAAAGCAATGGAATGTTTCATGATTAACCTGGTGCTATTGCGGTCGAATTCGTCGCCATCGGCTACCACCCCGAAATGATTCATAAACATAGGCGCTAATGCCGAAATAAACGACTCATCGCGTAAATCGACCCAGGTTTTTTCTCTCAGAGAATCGTTTCCGTATATGTTTTCGCAGAAAGATTTCCTCATTTCCGGGAACACCGATTGCGGGCCTTCATCAGGCTGCTTTTCAATGAATGCAAAAAGGCGGTGCGAGTAGGGCCTGTCGGGGTCGCCATCAATCAATTCCTTCAATTTGTAGTACCTGATGGCCTTTTCCTGCGCTTGCCTCCCGGAACGGTAACAGCTTATCGCTTTTAATGACTCATCAAGTTCATGCAGCGGGCTTGTCTGGTGACCACGCCTGGGGCCGGAAACACGGCTCTCGAAGAACAGCGTAACAACCTCGCGGCTATTTTCGGGCTTTTCCATCCAGGTTTTCAGTTCGTCCCTTATCGTCAGCCATCCTTTTACCGAATCAACTAATATATCGTGTTGCAGCTCCATATTTTGCTGATCATCGCCCTCAATATCCAGCGCAAATCCGCGCACGCCATAGTTGAGCATCTGGGTTATGCTCCAGCGTTGGTTGGGGTTTATGCGTTGCCCGGTATTCCAACCGTTGTGGGCAACAAGCCAGCGCTGGTCGCGGTAAAATTTGTCTTCGTCGGATACATTTTTAACGGTTCCGTTGTTTCGGGTAAAGGTTTTAGGGGGATAGGTCTGGGGGTTCATATCGGCTTAGTATTTACATCAAAAATACAAATACACTGTTACTTTCAAATTAATCTGTGTAAAAACAATGTCGCTTTTAATTATTGTTCGCAGGGGCTTAAATTGATGGCTAAAAAGTCTCAATAATAGCGCCAGGGCACTCCCAGATTAGCGGGTCGTTTCGCCACCAATATTTCCGTTTTATTTATTTCCCAAAGCCAAACATTTCTTATTTTCATACGTATAAAAGGTTTGACTCCAACAGATTATAAACAGGTTAGTTTTTTAGTGGATGATTAAGATTTTGAGAACGATGATGCGGGTGGCGACTATCTTCCTGCTGATGTTGGCTACGCCTGGCCTATGTTTTGCGCAAAAACAAAGCCTTAAATTCGAACATTTCGGCACGCGCGAAGGCTTGTCGCAAATCAACATTAATTGTATTATACAGGATAGCCGCGGTTTTATGTGGATTGGCAGCCGCAACGGCCTTAATCGTTACGACGGCTACAAGTTTATTACCTACCGCCACGATGCCAAAAACGACAGCAGCCTGAGCAATAATATGATTACGGATGTTGTTGAGGATAGCCGGGGCAATATTTGGGTAGCCACCCAAAACGGGCTGAACATGTACGACCGTAAGACAGGGGTTTTTATCCGCTATTTTCATGATCCGCATAAAACCAACAGCCTTTCAAATAATATTATCAACAGGCTTGCTATCGATGCCAACGGCATTTTAGCAATCGGTACGCAAAACGGCGGTCTCGATCTTCTCGACATCCGTAAAAAAGTGTTTGAACATCACCTGCACAACCCAACTGTTGCCGCAAGCATAAGTGGCGATAATGTGCGGGCGCTGTTTGTGGACCACCACAACAATTTGTGGGTAGGAACGTCGAATGCCGGTTTAAATTTATACAATGCTAAAAACAACACCTTCAGGAAGTTTCCCTTCACCGAAAGTGACGGCAAACTTGTTGGGGGCAGCAATATTATCTGCATGACCGCCGAAAATGACCATGAGTTGTGGGTGGGTACGCAGGAGGATGGGCTTTATTTGTTAAACACCACCGACGGCAGTTTTACCAACTTCAGGCACGATGATAAAGACGGGAACTCCCTGTCGGCAAATACCATTTACAGCTTAAACAAGGATGAAGCCGGAAACCTGTGGGTGGGTACCGAAAATGGCGGCCTTTCTATTTTAAATGCCAAAACCAGGCAATTTTACCATTACCAGCATGATGAGGTTGATGAAAACAGCATTAACGGCAACTCGATATACGCGATATGCCGCGACAAGCTGGGCGACATGTGGCTGGGCGCTTTTAGCGGCGGGTTAAATTTGTACAAAAAAACCTCGTCGAGCTTTACGCTTTACAGGCACAATTCGCAACCGGCCAGCTTGTCCAATAACTTTGTGCTGGCCTTGTTTGAAGACCGCGACAAAGATATTTGGGTGGGTACCGATGGTGGGGGATTAAACAAGTTTAACCCACAAAACGGCACTTTTAACAATTACAAGCACCAGGATAACAATAAAAACAGTATAGCAGGCAACTATATTTTAAACGTAAACCAGGATTACGACGGCGATTTGTGGATAGGCACCTGGGGCAACGGCATAACCGTTATGAACCCTAAAACGGGCGCCTGCACCTTTTTTAACAAAGACGCTGCCGGGGCCCATAAAATAAGCGGTAACAATGTTTATAATGTACGGATAACCCGCGACCACAAAATTTGGATAAGTGTATTTGGCGGCGGGCTCGATTGCTACGATAAGGCAAAAAATACGCTGGTGCATTACCAGCTGGATATAAAGGAACCCAAAAGCCTCAGCAGCAACTATATCTACTCTTTATTTGAGGATAGCAAGGGCAGGTTATGGATTGGCACTTCGGATGCGGGGCTCGACCTATTGGACCGTAAAACGGGTACTTTTACGCATTTTGTGCATGATGAAAAAAGAAACTCCATCAGCAACAACGGCGTAACCGATATTTTTGAGGATAGCAAAGGCCAGCTATGGCTGTGTACCCTGGCCGGGCTGGATATTTTTAACCCGGAAACCAGGCACTTTAAATCGTTCACCAAAGCGGATGGCCTGCCAAGCGATATCACCTATGCCATAAAGGAAGACAACAGGGGCAAACTGTGGATCAGTACCAATGCGGGTCTTTCGATGATGGAGCCCGCTACACAAAAATTTAAAAACTTTACCACCGAAGATGGCGTGCAGGGCGATGAATTTAAACCACACTCGGCCCTGGTAGCCGGCGACGGCAAGCTATATTTTGGGGGGATAAACGGTTTCAATGTATTCTCGCCCGATCAGATATTAAAACCCATACCTATTTCGCCGCTGGTGGTTACTTCCATACAGGTACTGAACAAACCGCTGGCGGTGGCGAAGGACAGCACCGATCCTTCGCCGCTTAAACAGGACATTGCCGATACCAAATCGATCACCTTATTGTACAAACAATCGGGCATTACGCTGGAGTTTGCGGCGCTTGATTTTGGTTCGGCTGATAAAAAACAGTATGCCTACAAGCTCGAAAATTTTGATAACGACTGGAACTATGTGGGCAGTAAAAACAGCGCCGCCTATACCAATCTTTCGCCCGGCGAATACCTGTTCAGGGTAAAATACCGTAACAGCGCGGGGATATGGTCGGGGGCTACGGATTGTTTGCGTGTAGTAATTGTACCGCCTTTTTGGCTCACCTGGTGGTTTAAGCTGCTGGCAGTTTTGCTTATCGGCGGTATAATTTATGGCATTTTTAAGCTGAGGGTACGGGCGATACAGCAGCAGCAACTGGTGCTTGAAAAACAAGTAAAGGAACGTACCGAGCTTTTGGAAAAAATGACGGAAGATGAGCGAAAGGCCCGTGAAGAGGCAGAACGATCATTGGAGTTAGCCGAAAAAGCACGTAACGAGGCATCAAAAGCACGCGAAGAGGCCGAAAAAGCCAACCAGGCGAAAAGTATTTTCCTGGCTACCATGAGCCACGAAATACGCACCCCAATGAACGGCGTGCTGGGCATGGCCACCCTGCTGAATCAAACCGAACTTAACTCGGAACAGCGCGAATACTCGCAAACGATTTTACACAGTGGCGAAGCGCTGCTGAATGTTATAAATGATGTGCTCGACTTCTCGAAAATTGAGTCGGGGAAAATGGAACTGGATCCGCATGATTTTGAATTAAGGAATTGCGTGGAAGAGGTGCTCGACCTTTTTGCCGGCAAAGCGGCCGAAATGGGCATCGACCTGATTTATTACATGGAACCTAACTTGCCAACCGTTGTAAACGGCGACGGCATGCGGCTGCGCCAGGTGCTGATTAACCTATTGGGCAATGCCATGAAGTTTACCCACGCCGGCGAGATATACCTTGGCGTAACCATGATCAATTCGGCCAGGGGCAAAATTGAGGTTGGCTTCGAGGTGAGGGATACGGGTATTGGCATACCGCCGGAAAAACTGCCGTTTTTATTTGAAGCCTTTTCGCAGGTTGATTCGTCAACCACCCGCAAGTATGGCGGCACGGGCCTGGGTCTGGCTATTTGTACCCGCCTGATAAAATTAATGGGGGGCAATATTGCCGTTGACAGCACACCTGATGAAGGCACGGTATTTAATTTCTCCATAAAATGCCATATCAGCCATGCGCAAACGGTGGCGCCCGAAGTTGTTGACCATAGCTCCATAAAAGGCAAAAAGGTATTGGTTGTTGACGATAATGATACCAACCGCCGCATCCTGCAGTTACAGCTTGAAACGTTGCAGATGATCCCGATAGTGGTTTGCGATGGCTACGAAGCTTTAGCCGTACTGAAGGCCGGCGAGGCGGTTGACCTTGTGGTTACCGACATGCAGATGCCCGATATGGATGGCGTGATGCTGAGCTCGCTGATAAAAAAACAACACGAAAACCTGCCGATAATTTTATTGAGCTCCATTGGCGACGAAAGCCAGAAAACGTACCCTGGATTGTTTTCATCGGTATTAACCAAGCCGGTTAAACCAAGTCACCTGGAAAAAACAATCCGGCTGCAGTTCCAAACCAGGCCCGCCAAAGCCGAACCGGCGCCGGCTTCGCACAATATCCTCGACAAAGGCCTTGCCCTTGAAAAGCCCCTGGATATATTGGTTGCCGAAGATAACCTCATCAACCAAAAGATGATACTGAAGGTGTTGGAAAAACTTGGCTACCAGGCGGCCCTGGCCAACAACGGTGTAGAAGCCATCCGCATGCTGGACGAGCACTATTACGACCTTATTTTTATGGACGTACAAATGCCCGAAATGGACGGCCTGGAATGTACCCGCTACATCCGGAAAAACTATACCAAACAACCCGTAATTATAGCCATGACCGCCAATGCCATGGTTGAGGACCGCGAAGTATGCCTGAAAGCCGGTATGAATAACTACATAGCCAAACCCGTAAAAATGGAACTGCTGGTGAACATGATTAAGGAAACCAATTTTAATACGGTGGTGACGGTGTAGCAATATCCTTATGGGTATGTTTTGCTGATTACTATTTTTTAGGGGTAATTGGGTTTACATTAAGTTTCCACTTTTCAAATTTCGTGTTATTAAATATTTGATAATCAAATATTTGAAAAATAAGTGGGTTTACACTTTTAGGGGTTGGACCGAATGGTTTGTTGGCAAGTGTCATTGCGCCTGGAAATTTATTTTTATACGGTTGCCGCATGTAGTTGCGTTACCTAAACGCGGAGTGCAAGCGAGGAGGTATGTGGTAGCGTGGTAATTGACATCCGCTGTGCGCCCTGGTCAGTTCAAGTGCCATATTCTCATTTAAACTTAGCAAACATTGTCTTCAGTGTTTCCTTATCCTTACTTGTCCAGTAATATCCTTCTTTTTCAAGGTCGTTAAGTGCACTAATACCATGTGATAGTCTTTTCTCAATGGATTTGGAAGTATTTAAATATCTTAAAGCTTCCTGGGTTTTGTCTTGTTGAAAGTTAACAATAGCCAATCCAACATTGGCATAGAAAGATTTTTTTTCAAACTTTAAACAGGTGTTGAAATTATTGGCCGCCAAATTAAGCTTGTTCTGTTCAATATAGACGTAACCAAGGTTGGCATATGCATAGGAATAATCTGGTTGCAAACTAATCGCCTTGTTGAAGTCCGCAATTGCTTGGTCATATCTCGATAGTTCAAAATAACTGAAACCACGACTGTTATAACAGTCAGGATTGTTTGGCTCTAAAGAGATACTTTTGCTGAAATCTTGAATCGCATCATAATAGTCCTTTTTATTTTCCTTTGCACATCCTCGCGAATAATATACTGAAGTATCATTCGGGTTGACTTCTATGGCTTTTGTGAAATCAGCAATTGCAGCAGAATAGTCTTTTAGATAATATTTCAGATTTCCACGAGTTGAATAAACATCCGGGTATTGGGGGTTGAGTTCGATAGTTTTAGAATAGTCTGCAATAGCCCCGCTATAGTCTTTTAGATTTTCTTTCGCATTTCCTCGAGAGAAATATGCTATTGCATCTTTAGGGTTAAGTTTTAAAGCTTTTGTAAAGTCGAGAATTTCTCCCTTATGATCTTTTAAATAACCTTTTATAATTGCACGATATAGATACGCACTGGTGTCATCCGGCCGGAGATAAATTACTTTCGAAAAATCATCAATTGCTTTGCTATAATCTTTAAGGAGTCCTTCAGCCTTTCCTCGGCTATTAAATGCTTCAATGTTATCAGGACTTATTTTAATTGCTTTGGTGAAATCAGCAATGGCCCCTTGATAATTCTTTAGATCTTTTTTTAGACGTCCCCGATAAATGTATGCATCAACGTTGTTAGCATCAATTGTAATGGTTTTTGTAAAATCGTCCACGGCACCTTGGTCATCCTTTATTAGAGCTTTTGCCAACCCCCGGCTTAAGAATGCTTCGGCATAGTATGGATTAAATTTTATAGCTGTTGAGTAATCAATAATTGCTCCACTATAATCATAAAGAATCCCTTTCATATTTCCACGAAAATAATATGCTTCGCCATCGTTGGAGTCAAGTTCTATTGTATTTGTAACATCGGCAATTGCTCCTTGAATGTCCTTCAATTTGGCTTTAACAACTGCACGGAAATAATAAGCTTTCGCATATTTCGGATTGATTGTAATTGCCATTGTGAAATCGGAAAAAGCTCCATTATAATCCGACAAAATCTTTTTGGTGTTCCCGCGGAAATAGTAAGCCTCAACATGTTTCGGATTAAGTTGTATCGTTTTTGTAAAATCAATTATTGCCTCTTGATAATGTTTTTGATCATTTTCTATCTTGCCAAGTTGAAAGAACGTTTCAACATTTTTTGGATCGATTTCTATTATTTTTGTAAAATCTAAGATCGCACTATTGGTATCTTTCAGCTTAACTCTTATTGATCCACGAGTGTAATATGCTTTCACATATTTAGGGTTAATTGTAATTGCTTTTGTAAAATCGGAAATCGCGTCATCATAGTCCGATAAATCCGTTTTAACAATCCCCCGAAAATAGTATGCCTCAGTATTTTTCGGATCAAGTGCTATCACTTTTGTAAAATCAGCAATAGCTTCTGGATAATCGCTTAAATCATTTTCGTCCAAACCACGTTGAAAATATCCGTCAACATATTTTGGGTTAAGAATAGTCGATTGTGAAAAATCAGATATTGCTCCTAAATAATCATTTAGCTCATTTTCCGTCATGCCGCGTTGAAAATAGGCTTCGACATATTTGGGATTAAGTACGGCGGCTTTGGTGAAATCGGTAGTAGCTCCCTTATAATCTTTTAGATGTTTTTTCGCCATGCCCCGAAATTGATATGCTTGAGCGTTTTTGGGATCGATTTCAATAGCTTCTGTGAAATCTACTATGGCTTCTTTATTTTCGCCAACTGACAATTTACGTCTACCTTGTGTGAGAAAAACGGCTAATCTCTCAATAGTTTTTGGCGTATTCTTAAATTTAACTACCTGCTCTGCAACGGGTTCGGGCCTAAATGCTTTATAAGAAATATTGGTTGTTCCAAAGAGAATTAATATGCTAATAAAAACAACAATAATATATAGTGGTATTATGGCTGCACTTGTTTTTTCTTTAGGTTTACTTAAGCCATAGGTATAAAAAACTAAAATAGACGAAGATTTTTCAATCCAATTTAAAATTATTATTATAAGACTATAAATTACGATACAAAATATAGGAACAAAAGTTGAAAGCGAAAAGAAGAAAATAGTGTAATCACCTTCCACATAGTCGAGTACTAGCACTCCTTTAATCCAATCAAGAAAACTTACGTTGGCTGCTAGCTGAGGGTTAAGCGCAAATCCCGGTATCACTGATTGAATATAAAAGATATAATAACTATAGATAACGAAAGTGAAAATGGAAGCTCCAAGTGCACTTCCAAATATTAAACCTACGTATTTGAGTAATTTTGTGATTGAACCATCACAGATTAGGAATCTATATTTTAAAACGATCATAACAGTAAGGTAGTCCCAGAAAAAATTGATACCAAAATAGGCTAAGTAGCGGTTTATAATGCCGTCTATAAAGTATATCTGAAAAGCCCCCGAATCAGATAAACTATAAGTGGCCATTGAATTGACAACTAGAATAGCAATAAAAGAGAATAAACAAGTTCCTACTGTATTGATCTTTGAAATCCGTTTGTAAAAGGCAGCGATAATTATTAAATTCACAATGATTACAACGATATAGGAATGTGTTGCAACATATAGCCCAACTGTTCTATCAGACCAAATCGTAATTGATTTCGTTATGAAAATTAAAATTTCGCCAAATATTACTATCGAATAAATATTACTGATACCTTTATTTCTAATCCAATTCGATAACAAAATAAAAGCCAAAGTGAATGTATAGATTAGCCATATTACATCATAATAAAAATACCCTTTTAGTTTAGTTAAAACGTATTCTCTGTTTTCTGATAATATTTCCTGATAATTTTGATGAAAGAACAAGAATTCTTTTATCACTGTAAAAAAATGCCCTAACAACAGTGATGACAACGTAAAACAAAAACTATAAAAGGCAACTTTGATGGTCGTAGAATTTTCATCCGTGACAAACAAGGCCGTTATGTCAAGTAAACTCTTACGGACCGCTGAATGGGGTTGTTTGGTATAAGTTAAGTTCTCCCACCAATCTGAAATTTTTTTTTCAAAATCTTCGCGAACCTTTTTGGAGATGAAACTATAAAATGCTCTTTTCAAATATATAGAAGCCGCGGTTAAAAAACTGCACATAGCACCTATGCCAATACATATCGAGAGTATTAAATAGTATACTTTCATAATAAATTGTGATAGGTTCTATCGGTGTTTAACGGCTTAATATATTAATTGAATATAGCTTTTTTAATTGTGTTAGGTAATAAATATTTTACTTATTTTAACCTTGTTCCGCCCCTCTGCTGTCGCGAGCCTTCTGACGTCCTACCGCAGCGAAGAAAGCAGCTGTTATTTCTAGGGCGCTAGGTTTGTAAAGCTAAATTCCATTAAGTCGGGACGGATTTTTTTCCAGCTTTCTAACGTAATCCCGGCTAAAGGATGTTCAGCATAATATTCTTTATTAAACGCATCAAAATTAATGGTATTTCCAGTTATAACTTCGTATGCACGTTCACACTCTCTTGCTCTTTCATACATTTTAGCTTCAAGATAAGGCAAAGAAATATTTAGATTATGTTCCTTGTTTAAATAATCTACGTACTCAATCAATGTCGTCATTATTTGTACCTGTCTAACACGGTTCGGAGCATGCACATCATGGTTTACATATTCCAATCTATATCGACCATCGCCCATTAACCTCAACGTCATATATATGGCTAGAAACATGTCCAATAGTGCACCTTCCCTGCTTGTAAATAAATTTTTCATCGCCTTGTCTGGGTAGTCATTATTGGGATTCGAATTGTTAATAGCTATTATGGTACAAGAATTTACAGCAGAACAATCGGCGTCCATTTCTAGCGCTTGATAGGTTCTTAATGGAACTTTTAACGGCAATTCTGCATTGTAATTATCAGTAAAGGATTTGTCAAAAATCGTTTTTATATAATGGATGTGCCCATTTATAATGTGACTAATCTCGTGTTCGAAAATGAAGGTTAAGCTTAGTTTCGTTAAATGTGAAGCAAAAAAATGGCGAGTCTCGTCAATCGGCTGGAAATAATCATAATATTCGTTTTGCTTCAGGTTTCCGAATTCAAATAGATCGGTTGTATTGGTGTAGAAATTTCTAATTGAGGGCTCTGATAAGATCTCTTTCGACGCATCCCCAATATCCAAAAAAAGGTTGTTGTACGAAAGCATTCGATTGAAAATGTCCGTAAGTAAGTATTTAGTGCCGATATATAGTCCGATAATAGCATAGTCTTTATTTTTTAAATCAGCAAATGCGCCAAATTGGACATTATCTATAAAGTTGAAAATAATATGGGGTGGTCTTTTAACTATGCATTTCTCTTTATTCCATTCAATTGACCGCGAAAAGTAGTGACGCAGGTGGGTAACCATAATATCTTGTGTAGTAAACAAGCCCCCATGGTTCACAGTAAAATCATTGAATATGCTTTCCTCTTGGGTCATTTTAATTCTAATTTAATTAAAATTATTTTCAGAACGTTTTTTTGCCAATGGAAATTCATCATTGCCGAAGTAAACCACATAAATTCTTCGGGATTATCCACGCAGATTTAACATCGTATGTTAAATCTGCATGGATAAAACAATGAAAGCGGCAGCATTATGAACAAATAACTCCCCTAATACCAGGGCGGCAACCTTTTCACATCATGACTGCTGATTTCGCGGATATCCCTGTCGGTGTACACGGGTATGCGGGTTATAATGCTGATATTGGTTTCGAGGCTGTCGGCGGAAATGTCATGATCAAACCGGGGGTTGGTAGCCGAAAGAAATTTTACTTCCTTGGTGTTGTCGATAAAACTAAACACGATGTTTATCATCCCGATAACGCCTACGTGGTTGGCAGCAACATAACGCAGCAGCACCGGCTCAGTGGGGTAAACATAGCGGTAGCTATCCGCCGGGTCTTTCATATCGCGACCGAGTTCCTTTTTTACAAGGTCCCGGTCATGGGCTTTAATCTGATCTATGGAATCAAACTTGCGGTAATTTAAGTACAAATCCATTTCCATGCCGGGGTAAACCGATTTACTTTCATCTTCCTCATCATCGTTATACAGTCGGTTATATTGGATATAGCGCCCGCTAGCCTGGTTGGGATGGTCGTAATTAAAAATGAATTCTGCAAAAAGGTGATCGGTTTTGGTATAAACTTTCAGGGTTCTGTCCATAAGGTGTTGTGTTAGGGTATAAATATGGTGTAATGTAATATAAAATTATGTCATGTCGATCCGCAATTAGGCGGACCGCATGACATCCTTTAGTTAGGGTGCAAAGGTAAGGGGAGTTCAGTTATTATCTGGTGGCGCTATTTTGTCAGTACAGGTGCGGATTTTGGGCAAAATTAAAGTTATAAACGATTGATAATGAGATGTTCCAGAAGGTGTGTGTGGAACATGGAACACTGGAACATTTTGATTTCCTGAAAAGCTGCGCGTTTTGTTTTTTTGGTGCTGGAATTTTAAACTTCCGAACATCATCGACCATCACAGCAACTTCTTCCCCGACACAAACAAAGCCGCAAAATTGGGTTTTACTTCACCAGCTCCAAATTGCTTTAAAATGCGGGCTTCCATTTCGGCGGCCAGGCCGTCAAAAGCATCCGGGTTTTTAGCCATCACCTCGGCGCCTACGGAGTGTTTTATAAAATAGGAGTTAACCACTTCTTTTACCGATGGCCAATGCAGTTGCAGCACCACCTTTTCGGTTTTTACGGCTTTAAAATCGCATTCTTCCATCCATGCTTTAAGCACTTCCGGGTCAAAAAGCGAAAACGGTACTTCGAAACGTCCCGGGTCACCATCCTTAAAAAAGGGTATTACAACGTCATTAAACACCACTTTGAGCAGTGGTATGTTTTCGGTTTTATCCCAGGTGCTGAATATAAATGTGCCACCGGGTTTTAGCACGCGCATGGCTTCACTAAGCCCCTTTTTCTTGTCTTTTAAAAACATCAGCCCAAACTGGCAAACCACCAGGTCGAAGGTATTATCAGCAAACGACAGGTCTTGGGCATCCTCGATACTGAATTCAATCGCTTTGCCATAAGGTTTGTTTTTGGCAACCTGCAGCATATCGGCATTATAGTCCGAGGCGACAAACCTAACCTCCGGTGCAAAGCGCTCCCGGATATGGCGCGTTACCCTGCCGGTGCCGGCGGCAAGTTCCAAAACCGAGCCGACATTTTCGGTTTCAAGTTTCGATACCAACTCAACGGCATACGGTTCAAATAAAAACGGCCCCAGGTATTGATCATAGTTGAGGGCCGCCTCGCCGGAAAATCTAAAAGCATTGTTTGCCATCGTGTATAAAATAATTAGTGGGTTAGTAACAATCAGGATGCATGGCCTTCCACATACCGCTTAAACCTGTCGAGCACCGCCTGGCAAAAGCTCTGTTGCATGGCTAGTGAATCGGTAGGGTTGGGCTCAAAGTTCTCGGTCAGTTTAACACCGCTTTCACCGGTAAATATAATGCTTGTTTTGCGGCCATCGTCAAGGGTATAGGTAATCAATTCGTGTTTTATTACTTCGTTATAGGTGCCGCAAAAATCAAAGCTGAAGCTGCCGTCTTTCAGGCCCATGGCGAATAAAAACCGCCCGCCCGGGCGTACGTCGTTTTCAACCCGGCTGTTATGCCACTCGTCCGACAAGCGGTTCCACTCCATAATATCGGCAGGGTTTGTCCACAGCGCCCAAACTTTTTCAATGGGAGCATTAATTTCAACTTCGGCAGTGAGGATGGTTTTTTGATCTGTGTGCATAGCGCTGTTATTACCTTACAAACATAAGTAATGGCACCAACTAAAATGGTGGGCTAAGGGGACAAGTTGGGGGTGTTATATTGCCAAACCGCGATTGAAGCTAAAGTCTCCGCAACCGGGGGAGATGGGTGACGGCTTCGCCGTTTAGAGAGGGCGTTTTTTATCAACAAATGCGATAAATATCTCCGCAAAAATTTCAAATTTCCTTAACTTATATGCAAATAAATACTTAGCTTCGCTTAATAAAATAACCTAAATGGCATCACAAAAAACGTACACAATCCCGTATTTTTTAGGCTGAACGTGATTATTCAGGCATTTTTTGCGCTGTCCTGAAACTTAACTAAACCTTTGCACTTACCCAATAATTAAACCTTTTAACAACAAAAAATATGGCACCTTTTAAAAATTTGGCGACTACGCCGCTTGCATTTAACCGCCGGGCATTGGCTTCGGGGAGTAACCCGGCACTTGGCCCATTGGCACAACTGGTAACAGGTAATACCTGGGTTGGCGATACCGGGTTTAACCTGATGGTGGTACCTAATCCCAAACAGCAATTCCTGGTCATGATCAGCCAGTTATTCGAAACACATTCGTTTGAAGCGGTACCCGCCCCGGTACCAAACCGCAGCCCTATGAATGGCACTGCACAAAACGGAGCGGTAAAATACTCGCAGATAGTGGCCGAAAACGTCACCAAAAGCATCCTGCACGAAGAAACAGGTATGTGGCTTAATCAAACCCTGGGCACCCTGGTATCGGACCCAAGCGGCAACGGCCTGCAAATGGTAACCGGCCAGCCAGCCAGCAGTTACATAACCACCAACCAGGTTTTACGCTCGGGCACCATTCCGCATGGCAACACCATACATGCAACCGGCCCATGGAGCGATAACCAGTTTCAAACACCATTTTCGGGCGATGTATCGCCTTACATTGATACTGCTAACTTTTTGCCGGCCGGCAGTCCTCCGGGACCGCTTAACTTTTTGCCGGTTTATGTTGATGGTTCCGATCCTTCCGATCTGCAGGCAGAGTACAAAGCGCAGATACAAACATCGCTGGATAACATTGGGCAAGGCGCTTTATCGGTTGAGGATTTTATTAACCCGATAGGATTTTTAAACCAATACGCCAATAACATTACGGATATTGTTGCTATGCCGGTATCTACCCGTAACGGGGGTGCCGTTTTAAATGTTCCGTTCGAAAACGCTTTTGCCGGTCCGCAGGATTTCATCTGTACTTTCCTGATTGAAACGATAGAAGATACCACGTTTTTTGCCCCTACGCAGGACGAACAACAGTTTTATCTGCAGTTACAATACCTGCAATCAATCCCGCTGCTGCTTCCATCCGGATTTAACGGCAAACCGGTGCTGTTCCCGCATTGGAATGTGAATACACTGATTGCGATTTAAAAAGAGACGATTTGATATCTATACCAGCAGGGTCTGCCGTAGGCGGCCCTGCTTTTTTTATGCCTTTTGCCTGTATGTGGTTTAAATGCTTAGTCCTTTTTATCTCCCATAAAAAAATATCCGCAAAACAAATCGAAAGATATAAAACCACTTTCGCTCAACATTGTTATTTTTACCCCCGCAAAATCTAATAGATCAACTTATAACACAACATTTACCAATGGTTATTATCAGAAATTACCCTGAGTTTGAGGCGCTGTTAGGCAAGGAAATAGGCATCTCCGGTTGGCATACCATTACCCAGGAGCAGATTGACAAATTTGCCGAAGCCACCATTGATCATCAATGGATACACACCGACCCTGAAAGGGCAAAAACGGAAAGCCCATTTAAGGCAACGATAGCGCACGGATATTTAACGGTATCGCTATTGCCCTATTTTTGGCACCAGATAGCCGATGTGCAAAACCTGAAAATGCAGATCAATTACGGGATAGACAGTATAAAATTTGCGCAGCCGGTTTTGGTTGACAGCCACGTGCGGCTAAAAGCCAGGCTTGCAGCCATTGTAAATTTAAGGGGCATCACCAAAGCCACCATAGCTGTTGAAATGGAAATTGAGGGGCAGAAAAAACCCGCTTACACCGGCGAGGTTGTTTTTTTATACCATTTTATGGATTGAGTTTTATGCTCGGTTGCCAAAAGCCGGTAATTGATAAAACTTTTCGGCCAGAGGGCGTTAGCCACTGCAATTGAGTGTTGATATGTTGAATGTTTTAAATTTATAAGTTTTATTTGTTTACTATACTTGTAATTGGATAAATTTCATTGATTCAGGTACACATGCGCTACACTCTTTTTGTCATTCTGGCTTTTATGGCAATTAGTTTCATGGGTTGCAAAGATGTTGCCTACAAAATTCCCGTCCCCGCTTCCCCTACCACTTATTTTCCCCAAACCAAGGGCACAAGCTGGAAATACCGCGATTCAGTTTATGGCCTGATTACCGATACCGTTAACGTACACGGCGTAAGGGTTGATACGCTGAGCTTTACCATCACCGGCACAACTACCGATTTTAACGCCAAAGTTTGTTATAACGCCAGTATTGTTTCACGGGTTTATGGGGGTGGGGGCATGGCCTATTATTATGCCGGATCGCATGTTTTTGCCCTTTACCAGTCAACGCCGCCCTGGGGTTTTACCATTATGCAGGTGATGACAGATACAGCGTCTGTTGGCTATACCTGGATCAGCAATCCCTCGCTTTTTAATGTGCTAAATGGCTACCCGGTGCAAACCATCAATACCATCCTCGAAAAAAACATCAGTCGTGTGGTTAATGGCAAAATGTTTTCCAATGTGGTGCACTCGTCGTCAAATTTCCAGATCAACAAAAACGGGAATGGCTTTCAAAATATAGCCCATTTTGATTTTTACCTGGCCCAGGGCGTTGGATTGATAGAGAAAGATGTTCAGTATTTTGGTTACATCAACGAGGTGGAAACCATTATAGGCTATAACATAGCCCCCGCTGCAAACGCAAAGTAATCTGATTGCCATATCCCATAAAATTACATAGCCCGTATAACTGCTTTAATACATTTGTGTTTTAACAGATATGAACACAAAAAATATTCGCCTTGGCGTGCTCGACCAATCTCCGGTCCGCAAAGGGGTATCTGCCGAACAAGCGGTACGGGAAACCGTTGAGCTGGCAAAATATACAGATGAACTGGGCTACTCCCGTTTTTGGGTATCCGAACATCACAACACAGGTGCATTGGCCGGATCAACGCCTGAAGTGCTGATGACACACCTGGCCGGGCAAACCAAAAACATCAGGATAGGATCGGGCGGGGTGATGATGCCAAATCACAGCGCACTCAAGGTAGCCGAAAACTTCCGGATGCTGGAAGCGCTGTTCCCCGGACGCATTGACCTGGGGATGGGCCGCGCGCCCGGCACCGACCGGCTGACC